>Ga0315288_10000098_pt1 | contig 92501 bp, 86 predicted proteins | sample YL17G11_20_MG_FD_203454 | JGI IMG/M metagenome (GOLD analysis project Ga0315288, IMG submission 203454) | Sediment microbial communities from Yellowstone Lake, YNP, Wyoming, USA - YL17G11_20 | ecosystem: Environmental > Aquatic > Freshwater > Lake > Sediment | place: USA: Wyoming | collected... | reverse complement strand
GGCCGCCAGCAGCGCGCCGGCTAGACTTACCGCCCAGAGCAGGAGGCAGAATCCGCCGCCCCCTCGCGCGTCACGTATAAGCCAGCCCGCCGGGCCGACTACCGACCCGCCAAGCCCTTCCTTTTCCTCCCCGGCATTGACCGGATACGAGGTGAACACAGGCACGAATGCCACCGCCCACATCCAGACGAGCACCATGATCCCCACTACCGGTATGTCGCCGGGTCCGCCGTGGCTGGCATCCACGAAGATCGCCGTCAGCAGGAAGACCATGTAGAAGGCGACCGCGAGGAGCAGTGTGCGGAGGAGCGGGCTGCGCTTCGGCCGGTAGTGCTCCATCGCCTCAGCCGCGCCGACGATGAGGAGAGCAGTGAGCAGAAGGGCGTACGGTATCGGGAGCAGCCAGCCCGGTATCGGCCAGTTGAGCAGGCGGAAGTCGATGAACGACTCGGATATGGCGGGCGCAACGAAGGGACTGAACAGGCCGGGCGAGGTGTTCATCCCAGCGAACGGGTCCATGAGCAGGATCGATGCGGTGTTCTCGGCGCCGACGGCGATCAGCGCCAGCACGTGGGCGGCGATGCTCCGGCTGGCGATGATCGATGCAAACACACCCAGGCCGGCCCAGAGCGGGATCTTCAGCGCGAGCAGACCATAGCAGACGGCCATCTCTCCCGGGGATACGCCGCCGAAGAAGAGGCTGAACGCGGCGAGCGGAGCCGACGTGAACATGAGCAGGTAGCACAGGGAGGTGATCGAGGCTATCTTCCCCAGTACGACCTCGGCGCTGGTGAGGCTCGTGATGGCGAGGATCTCGTAGGTCTGCTTCTCCCTCTCCATTGAAATGGCCCCCGCGCTGTAGGCGACCACTACGAGCAAGAGCAGCACAACCTGCGTCTCAAACATGCCAACGAAGATCCATTGGCCGAACTCCGGCAGGTTCGCGCGCGAGCCCACGCGGTAGCTCTGCTGCTCGTAGAGCGCGAACGCGGCGATCCCCATGGCGGCAATGAGCGCGGTGACATAGAGCAACTGGAGCAGCACCATGCGCCGGCCGCGAAACATGGACCTGGCATCCCGCACCAGCACCGGGTTCACCGCCTGGCGGCCGAGCCAGCCCCAGGCGCGCCCCGCCAGGTTCCGAGCGACGGCTGCCACCGCTGCTGTGTCGATGGTCGCCATCCTTCCCCTCAGTAGCCCCGCCGCCCGAAGGCTTTTACCGCCCCTGCCCACAGCGCGGCGCCGGCCAGAAGATAGAGGCCGGTGATCACCGCCCAGATGAGAGCCGTTGGCGGCGATGCGCGGCCGCTCATGGGGCCGCCCGGCCCGTAGGCCAGCATCTCGGCGATCACGCCACCCATCACGCTCGACAGCCCGGCATATGGGTTGAGCGCCATGAGCCACGGAATCTGGGAGTTCTCGACCGCCTTGAACACCACGCCTGAAGGGGAGATCAGGAACCACATCCAGACCAGCGCCACGAGAACGGCGAGCAATGCCGCGAGCAGCGCCCGCACCGGGCCGAGCAGGCGCCTCAGCACGGCCCTCACCACCAGGTAGACAAGCCAGCCGGTGACGAGGGCCATCACGAGCACAATCGCGAACGCCGCGATCGGGCCGAACGCGGCGGTGCCGGAGCTGCTCATCATCGGGATCATGAGGATGCCGGGAACCACCATCGACAGCACGCCGAGCGCGATCAGAATCCCGTAGGTCGAGACGATCGCTCCCATCGATCGTTTCATGACGGCCGAGCACATCATGCCGAGGGCGGCGACGAAGAGCGCGACGGTGAGGAGGAAGCTGTAGGCGTAGAACACCTCGTCGGGTGCAATGCCGCCGAGCATCATGCACCAGGCCGCGACCGGCAGAGACGAGATCAGCAGCGTCGCGCCGAAGGCGAGCACTACGACGAGTTTGCCGGTCACGACATCGAAGGGCGTGACCAGCGTCGCGCGCAGCATCTCGAGCGTGCGCTTCTCGCGCTCCAGCGCGATGGCCCCGGCTGCGTAGGCCGGCAGGATGAGCATGATGAGTGTGAGCTGGGTGTGTGCCAGCGTCGCGAATGCGATTCTCCCGACCTGGAAGAACTCGGTGCCGAAGTAGCGCCGCCCAAGGGTGAGCGGGATGAGCGCGATCAACACCGCGCCGGTGGCGATGCACGAGTAGACGAGCAGCACGCCGAACGGCCGCCATCCCCTCATGCGCAGCCGCAGCTCGTGCACGGCCACGCAGGGGTTCAGGCGGAAGGCGCGGTAGAGCCCGGCCTCGATCGCGGCGTTCATCAGGACCCCATCCCCTGCGTCAGCCGCATGTAGAGATCCTCCAGATCCGCCTCCTCCTCGGAGAACGACTGCACCGGGAACCCCGCCTGCACGAGGCAGGTGAGGATCGAGTGCTGCTGGCCCTCCGGCCCGCGGTAGACGCACTCGATGCATCCCTCGCCCAGCTCGGCGCTGGCGATCTCGGGCCGTTCGGCGAGGAACCGGCAGGCCTCCTCGAGCCGGTCGCTGGTGCGGATGATGAGCTTCAGCCCGCCGGCGAGCTGTGAGGAGATCTCCTTGACGTCGCCGGCCAGCACGAGCTTGCCGCCTTCGATGATGGCGATCTTGTTGCACAGCTCTGCAAGCTCGGGGAGGATGTGCGAGGAGATGAGGATCGTCTTATCCATCTTTACGAGCTCTTGGAGCAGCTCGCGAATCTCGATGCGTGCCCGCGGGTCGAGGCCGGACGCCGGCTCGTCGAGGAGCAGCACGTCCGGGTCGTGCACCAACGTCTTGGCGAGGCACAGGCGCTGCTTCATGCCGCGGGAGAGCGCGTCGACGTAGTCATCGCGCTTGTGCGAGAGATCGGTCAGCTCGAGCACATCCCTGATCAGCTGCGGCCGCTTCTGCGCGGCCACGCGGTAGGCGGCCGCGAAGAAGTCGAGGTACTCCCACACCTTCATGTCATCGTAGACGCCGAAGAAGTCGGGCATGTAGCCGATGCAGGCGCGGACGGCCTCCGGCTCTTTCACGACGTCATGGCCATTGACCGTCGCCGATCCCCCATCCGGCGGCAGCAGCGTCGCCAGCATCTTGATCGTGGTCGTCTTCCCCGCGCCGTTGGGGCCGACGAACCCGAACGCGTCGCCCCGCTCGATCCGGAAAGACAGGTCGTTGACCGCGACGAGGTTGCCGAACTTCTTCGTCAGACCGTTGATCTCTATCATCATTGGCTCCGGGGCAAGACGCGAAGGTCCGGCCCGTCGGGCTAGAACGTCTCGACTACTCCCGAGATGCCGACGTCCGACAGCTCGACCGTATCGGCGTGGGCCGCGATCTTCACCAGCACCCGGCCGTCTCTGCTCATGTAGTCTGCCGCGTTCGGGAACCTGACCGATGGCAGCGTCGCGGGCAACTGCTCCCAGGCGTTGAGGCGCTGGCTGAACGCGGACACGGTGGCCCCGCGGGGCGCCGGAGAGGAACCGCCGCCACGGTTCGACCCGAGCACCGCGGACAGGGCCAGGGACCTCGCGCTTCCGCCCTTCTCCCCGAACGGGAACCGGAACTCGAACACGACGCTGCCCTGGGATATGCTCAACAGCGGATCCCATGGATCACCGCCGCTGATCGCGCCATCGGCCGCGATTGGCCGGCCCGACACCATCCACTTCGCGACTGCCATCTTCCGTCCCGATGCAAGGCGGAGCGGGAGGCGAGCGACGAGGATGCTAAGATCGTTCACCTGTGGCTTCCGTCGAGCCATCTCCACCGGAACGAGTGGGTCCTCGACCACGGCGACGAGGCAGGGCTCCTTGCTGGTGATCGTAGCCGATCCCGAAGGCCCGGCGTTCCGGGCGCCAAAGAGAGATCGAATGGCCAGGTCCTCCATGCCTTCCTTGATCGCCATCTGGGGAGGCTGGCCGCCTCCGAAGCGATTGCGATCTCCCACCGATGAAAGTCCCCCCGCCACCCACTCGGCGCGGCCGCCCGGAGAGATGTCCGTCTTCTTGCCTTGCGTGCTGCCCTGAACCAGCCGGCACCGCTCGAGCTTGAGACCGGTGTTGTTCGTCACCCGTATGTTCACATTCTTCCCGTCGTACTCGAAAGCACCGTCGATCCCGCCCTTCAGGTCGGCCAGGAACTCCACGCAGAAAGCGCGCGATGTCCACATGTTCATGTCGATGTCGGTGATTTTCGGCTCTGGCCCGTACACCACCGTTGCCGAGCTGCGCCTTCGCTCGCTCTCGTTCGCCAGGCTCCGCGCGCTGGCGGCCGTTCCCTTGAGCAGAAGCTCGTAGCTGGTGCGGCCGGGCGAGAACAGCCCGACATAGCCCCGGCCGCGGGCAAGTCCCGCCTCCGGCGCGGCCTCGATGACCGCCAGACGGTTCAGCACGATATCGCCACCTCGCATCCCGTAGCCGACAGCGTACGCGCCGAGCGTGAAAGCAATCACGATCGCCGGCGTCGTCACCCAGGCAAGCTCTCGCCTGTCCCACCGCTTGAGCACCGCGTAATTCACCGGCACGAGAACGACAATGTACGCGCCGAGGAAGCCGAGCAGCAGCCAGAACGGCGGCAGCGCCGCCGCGGGGGTGTAGGTGGCAGCGTCGGAGAGCGCGATCTCCGGCTCGTAAGGGAACGCCTGCTCGCCGCCCTCGGTGAGCGATGGCGCCGCCGGGGCCTGGGCGATGAGCCGCTGCCACATCGCCGTCTGGCCGTCCCAGTACTTGACCGGCGCGGCGGCGTAGTCGAACGCGGCCAGAGCGATCCGACCGGCGCCGACGGCGCGCGCTGCGATCAGCGGCTCCTCCGGTGTGCCGCACAGCACCGATGCGCCCTTCGCCAGCGGCCCCGATGCGAGCAGCACCGGCCCTGGCTCGATCTCCCGCTGCGCCCACGCGGCCAGCGCGCCCAGCCCCGGTGCGGTGGCCGTGCCCTGCACGCTTACGGGAAGCATCGCGCCGATCGGGCTCGCCGCCATCTGCGGAGCGAGCGCGCCGCCTGGCACGATGAGCGTGCCTCCCAGCTCCACCCAGCGCAGCAGTGACTCGACCGCCCCCGGCGAGGCGCCAGCGAAGCCTGAGTCCCCCAGCACCACTGCGTCGACGCCGTCCCATCCCAGCCACGATTCAGGCAGCGAGTTCCACTCGGCCCGGCCGACCTGGATGACGGGCCCGCTCTGCCCTCCCCCGCCGGGGTTGCCCGACTGGTCCGGCCTGCGGGCGAGAGTGACTGGTGGGGCCGCCTGCGCGCCCTGAAGGAAATTCAGCAGCCCCCTGTCGCCGCCGAGCACGACGATGAGCATATCACCCCGACCTGCCGACTTGGCGCCTGAAAGCTCGCTCGCCTGTTGGGTGCGGCCCAGCCTCAGGTAGACCTTCTCGACTCGCTCGGTCGGCACGTAGAGGGTGTACCGCTTCCGCGAGTTGCGGGGGGTTTCGACCGGCACAGTGTAGGTGAGCAGTCGGCGCTCGCCGCCGGCCCTGTCCATGATGGGAACCTGGATCTCACCTGTCTGGGAGTCGCCCGGGTTCGAAATGTCCACGAACACGGGCGCCCATGCGCCCTCTTTGTAGGCGCCGCCAAAGCCCAGGCTCGCCTGCCAACGGAGTGTCGGCTGGCCCGCCGCCTGCCCATCTGCCACCACGCCGCCCCTCGACTCCGCTCGGGCCGGGGCGAGGCTGAGCGAAGTCGAAGCCCCGCACGAGATCAGGGCAAGCATCCAACCGCATCGGAGCACAACGCTGAGACCCCTCTTATGCATCAGGCGCACCCCCGTGAAGGCGCAATGACTAGAAGCTATCTCAAAACTCCGTCAGGAGGTTTGCAGATAGCTTGCCTCAAGCACTCACGTGACTTTCGAGATGACTTCTACCCTTTCGACACCAGATATGCCGCCACCTATAGAGTTTCTTGCATTATGGTTAGGAGCACCCATAATGCAAGAAACTCTACAGCGCGCGGCGTGAGGCTCACACAGCAGATTCTCTTGCATTACGGCTGTTGGGCTCGGGCTTCGTGAAGCCCGCGAGCCTGTCGTAACCCGTAATGCAAGAGAATCCGTATAGTGCAGGACCCACCCAGCATCATACATTTGACGTAGCCAGAGGCTGAAATGCTCTTTGCAGACTCACCGCGCGGCAGCTTGCTTGACACCATCTCCGAGCGTTTCTAGAATACGCTCCGGCGTGCAGGGCCCCTATGACCTACGGCTTGATCTCCGATATCCATGCGAATCTCGAAGCCCTCGAAGCTGTGCTGACGGAGCTTCGGGGTGTTGACGTCTTCCTGTGCATGGGCGACATCGTTGGCTACGGGGCCGACCCGGGCCCCTGCCTCGAGCGCGTCCGCGCGCTCCCCAGGCTGATCTGCGTCGCCGGCAATCACGATCTCGCCGCCGTCGACAAGTACGATCTGCACTGGTTCAACCCGTTCGCGCGGGCGGCGATCCAGTGGACCGCGCAACAGCTCTCTTCCGAGCAGAAGTCCTATCTGGGAGATCTCCCGCCCATCGCTCATGCCGACGGGGCCGTGATCGTCCATGGTTCGCTGCCCGATGAGATGGACTACATCACCGCGCCGGACGAGGCGCGCCTGTGCTTCGACGCGATGCCGGGAGACCTCGCCTTCATTGGCCACACCCACGTGACCGAGTACTACCGGACGCGCCGCGGCAGCCGGTTCCCCGAGCAAGTGGCGCTCTGGTCAGGCGGCGCCATCGAGCTCAAGGACGGCATCCGGTATATCGTGAACGCGGGCGCCGTGGGTCAGCCGCGCGATGGCAACCCGGCCGCCAGCTTCGGGGTGTGGCGGGTCGAGGCTCGCGTCATCGAGATCAAGCGCGTCGCCTACGACATCGAAGGGGCGCAGGCGAAGATGAAGGCGGCCGGTTTGCCGGAGTACCTCATAGAGCGGCTGGCCATCGGCCGATGACGGGAATGAACCACAGAGGCACAGAGGACATGTTCCTGTGCTCCGGCAGGGCGTGAGGCGTATGGTGAATGGCTACTTGTAGGCTCTCTTCTCGGTGTCCTCTGTGACTCCGTGGTGAACCCCGCTCACCTTCCGGTCACGAAGCTCAGGTAGAAGTAGGCCAGCGGCGCGGCAAACAGGAGGCTATCGAACCGATCGAGCACGCCCCCGTGGCCCGGCAGCAGCGAACCCGAATCCTTCACCCCTGCGCGCCGCTTCAGCACCGATTCAAAGAGATCGCCTGCCTGTCCTACGATGCCGATGGCCGCGCCCAGGATGAGCCCGTGAGCCACGGGCAGCCGGAACCAGTAGCCGACGCCCGCCGATAGGCCCGCGGCAGCGACGAAGGCGGCGATCGCTCCCTCGACGGTCTTGCCCGGGCTGATGGCCGGGCAGAGCTTGTGCCGCCCCAGCGTCTTGCCGACGCCATACGCGGCAGTGTCCATCCCCCAGATCACCGCCATCAGCAGCGCCACGAACAGCGCGCCCGAGGGCAGGAACGTGTGAGCGCCGCGCGGGGCGATGGCCAGGATCGGGATGCTCCGCAGCCGCACGAGGTAGCTCAACAGCTGTGGGACGTAGATGTGAGCAGAGATGGTCGCGAAGAGCACCGCGCCGCCCGGGCGGATGGCAGACGCCGATAGCCATCCGACGGCGACCGCCAGCCCGCAGATCAAAAGCAGCGCCTCTACCTCCAGCGGGACAGCCGGGGCCCCGCGTGAGGCCGCCGCGGCAGCCGCGATCAGCACCACGGCGAGGGGATAGCCCAGCCACGGGTAGGCCTCGCGATCACGCGCGGCCAGCAGCCGGTACAGCTCGCGAAGTCCGCCGATGGCGATGAGCGCCACTGCCGCGGCGAAGTACCAGCCGCCGAGGTAGATGAGCAGCAGCGCGACGGGAATGCCGACAACCGCTGTCAACACCCGGTGGAACAGCATCGGAGATGCCCCCGCCTGCGGCCTGCATGGCGGGCGTTCCAACGCCCGCCATGGCCGGCATAGGAATGCCGGCCCTACAGCCTAACCCAGTCCGGATTCGTCCTCCGGCTCCGTGCTCAGCCGCCGCAGCGCGTAGTGGAAGTCGATGACCTCGTCCTCGGTGATCTCGCCCATCTCGGTGAAGCGCTGCAGGTCGATTCCGGCCGACACGCGCGCTTCGGCCTGCAGCACCGACGGGTCCCACGACTCCTGCTCGACAAGCTGCTCGCCCATGCGCTTGCATCGGCCGCAGCGGTAGCGGACATACACATAGCTCGGCCCGAGCACGCTGAGATAGAGTCCGGTCTGGATCACATCCCTGCGCACCACTCGGTGGCCGCAATTGCACTTGATGATGGTCGGATGAATGCTACTTCTCCCCGCGCCAGAACTGACGCCCGCTGATTGGCTTCGTCGCCACCCTGCGATGTCCTCTGCCCTAATGGGTTCCGCCAAACGAAGTAATGGCGAAACCCAGCCAGAAGCGGTCTAATCGTGTGCACAGGCCGTACGGTCCATTACTTCGATATGCGAACACCTATAGAGTTTCTTGCATTATGGTTAGGAGCACCCATAATGCAAGAAACTCTACAGCGCGCGGCGTGAGGCTCGCACAGCAGATTCTCTTGCATTACGGTGAGGCGGAAGCGGAGCTTCCGCGAGGCGCGGGCGGTGGGCCTGCCCGCTGGCAGGAGCTTCGCTCCTGCCCAACCGTAATGCAAGAGAATCCGTATATATCGTGAGATACCTCTCCTCTCGCGACAGCACTCATGCCCTTCTACACGATCAGCACGCTCTTCTCGCCGGCCTCGATGCGGCCGATCGCGTAGGCAGTCTCTCCGCTCGCAGAGAGGCGTGAGACGGCATCCTCCGCTTTGTCGTGCGGGATGACGAGGGTGAACCCGATTCCCATGTTGAAGGTGTGATACATGTCCTCGTCCGGCACGCGCCCCAGGCCCCGTATCAGCTGGAAGACCGCGGGAATATGCCAGCTGCCGCGCTCGATCACCGCGCGGCATCCCTCCGGCAGCGCGCGCACCAGATTGTCCGGCAGCCCGCCGCCGGTGATATGGGCCATCCCCTTGACGTCGATGAGGTCGAGCACCGGCAAGACCGATGGAGCATAGCAGCGGTGGACGCGCAGAAGCTCCTCGCCGATGGTGCGGCCCAACTCCGGCACGTACTGATCCACCGAAAGGCCTGCGACCTCGAAGAAGAGCTTGCGCGCGAGCGAGTAGCCATTGGTGTGGAGGCCGTTGGAGGCCAGACCGATGACCGCGTCGCCGGGAGCGATCCGGTCTCCGCGCACCGCCTTGCTGCGCTCCACCACACCCGCGACGAAGCCGACGAGATCGTACTGCCCGGGCTGGTACATGCCCGGCAGCTCGGCCATCTCGCCCCCGATCAGCGCGCAGCCGGCCTCCCGACACGCGATGGCAAGGCCCTCGACGACCTGCGCGATCAGGTCCGGCAGGAGCTGGTCCGCGGCGATGTAGTCCATGAAAAAGAGCGGCCGTGCGCCTTGCACCAGGATGTCGTTCACGCAGTGGTTCACGACGTCCTGGCCGACGGTGGTGTGCTGCTTCATCATCCCCGCCACCATGACCTTGGTGCCGACGCTATCGACGCTGGAGACGAGCAGCGAATCGCCGCCTGCCAGGCCGGCGAGCGAGTACATCGCGCCGAAGGTGCCGACGTCGGTGGCCACCTCCGGGGTGAAGGTGGAGCGGATGAGCGGCTTGATCCGCTCGAGCGTCTGCGATTTTCGGGCGATGTCTACTCCCGCGTCCCGGTAGGTGAGTGGGACGGAGCTTCGGCCTCGCCCTTGCTTTCTCGCCACTCGGACTCCTCCAGGTCCAGTTTGCTCAGCTTCACGTCCTTCGGGATGGGGATCGGATAGCGGCCGGTGAAGCAGGCCAGACAGAGCTTCCGGCGCGGCACGCTCACGCCCTTCAGCAGGCCTTCGACCGATTGATAGCCCAGGCTGTCTGCGCCGATCACCTGGCGGACCTCCTCGACACTGCAGCGGGCGCCGATCAACTCGGAGCGGTTGCTCGTGTCCACGCCGTAGTAGCATGGCCAGCGATAGGGAGGCGCGCTGATCCGGACGTGGACCTCCTTCGCCCCCGCCTCGCGGATCATGTTGACGATTCGGCGCTTGGTCGTACCACGGACAATCGAATCGTCGACCATCACGACGCGCCGCCCCTTCAGCGCCTCCTTCAGCGGGTTGAGCTTCACGCGCACGCCCAGCTCGCGCAATCGCTGGTCCGGCTGGATGAAGGTGCGCGGGATATAGCGGTTCTTGATGAGGCCCTCGCCAAACGGCAGGCCCGACTCCTCGGCGAAGCCAATCGCAGCCGGCCAGCCGGTGTCGGGAACCGGGATGACGACATCCGCCTCCACCGGATGCTCCCGCGCGAGCTGGCAGCCCAGCCGCCGCCGCGCCTCGTGCACCAGATGCCCCTCGATCTGGCTGTCCGGGCGAGCCATGTAGATGTACTCGAAAACGCACAGCGCGTGGCGCGGGCTCGGCATCACTATCCGCGCCCGCAGGCCGTCCTCGTCGGCGATCACCATCTCGCCCGGCTCGACCTCGCGATCGAGCTCGGCGCCGATCACGTTCAGCGCGCACGATTCCGACGAGAACACATGCGCCTTCCCATTGAGCCGGCCGATACACAATGGCCTCACCCCATACGGGTCGCGCACGGCGATGACCGACTGCTCCGTGAGGATCGTGAGCGAGTACGCGCCCAGCCACAACGGCATGCACTTCGCGATCGCCTCTTCCACGCTGCCGGTCTGGTTGGCCTCGCGGGCGATCATGCGCAGCATCACCTCGCTGTCGCTTGTCGCCTCGAGCTTCTCCCCCGCGTTCACCAGCTCGTTGCGAAGCTCCAGCGCGTTGACCAGATTGCCGTTGTGGGCGAGCGCGATCTTGCCACGCCGCCACTCGGCGAGCATGGGCTGGGAGTTCGCCAGTGTTGTGGAGCCGGTGGTGGAGTAACGGGTATGACCGATGGCGAGATCACCCCTCAACCGCGCCAGCGTGTCCTCGTCGAAGACCTGGGAGACGAGGCCCATCTCGCGGAAGAGGTCGATCTGCCGGCCATCGGATACGGCGATTCCCGCGCTTTCCTGCCCCCGATGCTGGAGCGCGAAAAGCCCGAAGTACGTCAGACGAGATACGTCTTCACCCGGTCCGTATATCCCGAAAACACCGCACGCCTCGCGCGCCTCCGGCAACGCGAGGAGTAGCTCATGTGCTTCCATTGCCTCTCTTGCCCCTGTCCCGCCGATGAAGGCAAAAGGTAAAAGTCACAAGTCACAAACCGTTTTGCCTAGAGCGCATTTCATAACCCTCGGTCGCCTGGCTGTTCGCCAGAGACGCTGGTATGAAATGCGCCTCCTGGAGCCTGGCGGCTTGTGCTGCTGTTTCATAACCTCAGATAGAGGTTATGAAACAGCTTCTAGCCTCTTGCCCCTCCTCTTGCCTTTTCCCTTTTGCCTTTTGCCTTTTGCCTTCTACATGATACCCAGCCTACTGCGTCATCAGCGACGGTATTGCCTCCCGCCAGATGGTCTCCAGCGCCGATACGCGCTGGGAGATCCGGCGCTTGCCATCAGCTTCGACTACCAGCCTGTCGCCACCGACCTCGCCCAGCAGGTGGAACGGCACGCCGTGCCTGCCCGCTAGCTCCTGTATGCGCGCCGCGTCCTCACGGCTGGCGGAGATGATGATCCGTGATGGCGACTCGCCAAACAGCCGCGCGTCGAGCCGCACCTTGCCCGGAGACTCTGGAAGTGTGACCGTCGCGCCGATCTTTCCCCAGATGCAGCACTCCGCCAGCGCCACCGCCAGCCCGCCGTCAGAGCAGTCATGCGCCGACACCGCCAACCCCTGCCTCACCGCCTCCAGGCAGACCGCCTGCACCTTCTTCTCCCGCTCCAGCTCGAGCGCGGGTGGGCGGCCGGTCACCAGTCCGTGGTGTCGTTTCAGGTACTCAGTGCCGCCCAGGTCCTCGTAGCTGTCGCCGAGTAGCAGCACGACATCGCCCGTCTGCTTGAACGCGATCGTGCAATGCCGACGCACATCGTCGAGCACCCCGACCACGCCGAGCACCGGCGTCGGATAGACCGCCGTGTCCGGCGTTTCATTGTAGAAGCTCACATTGCCGCTGACCACCGGGATGTTGAAGCTCCGGCAGGCGTCGGCCAGCCCTTCGACACAGCGCTTGAACTGCCAGAAGCGATCGGGTTTCTCCGGGTTGCCGAAGTTCAGGCAGTCGGTCACACCGGCCGGCTCCGCCCCGACGCAGACCAGGTTCCTGCACGCCTCCGCGACCACGAGCTGCGCGCCGAGGTACGGGTCGAGGTAGCAGTACCGGCCGTTCCCGTCTGTCGTCGCAGCGATGCCCTGCGCATAACCCTTGAGCTGGAGCACCGCCGCGTCCGAGCCTGGCAGCACCGCCGTGTTCGTCTGCACCATGTGGTCGTACTGCTGATAGGCCCACGCCGCGCTGGCGATGTTGGGGCTGGAGAGCAGGTCGCGCAGCACCGCGCCCATGTTCTTTGGCGCCGGCAGCTTCGAGAGATCGGCCGACTGCACTTCGCGGTAGTAGCTCGGCTCTTCCGACGGGAGGTAGTAGACCGGCGGGCTCGCCAGCGTCTCGGCGGGCAGTTCGGCGACCAGCTGGCCGTCATCCCGTATCCGCAGAATGCCATCGCCCGTGACCTGCCCCACGATGACGGCGTTCAGGCCCCACTTGTGGAAGATGGCGAGCACCTGATCCTCGCGGCCCTTCTGCGCGACGAGCAGCATGCGCTCCTGGGATTCCGACATCATGATCTCCCAGGGCTCCATCCCCGGCTCGCGGCGCGGCACCTTCTGCAGGTCGACCTCCATGCCGTGCCGGCCGGCGGCTGACATCTCGCACGTCGTGCACGTCAGCCCCGCCGCGCCCATGTCCTTCAGCCCGACTACCGCGCCGGTGTCCAGCGCCTCCAGACACGCCTCGATCAAGCACTTCTCGGTGAACGGGTCGCCGATCTGGACGGTCGGCCGCTTCTCCTCGTCCTCGCCGAACTCGTGGCTGGCGAGGATGCTCGCGCCGCCGATGCCGTCACGCCCGGTCGAATTCCCGACAACGATGACCGGATTCCCGACGCCCATCGCCCTGCTTGTCGCGATCTTGTCGGTCGGCACGACGCCGATGGCCATCACGTTGACAAGGCAGTTGCCCTTGTACGATTCCTCGAACCGAAGCTCACCGCCGACTGTCGGAACACCGAGGCAGTTGCCGTAGAACGAGATGCCGTTCACTACGCCCCGGAAGAGGTAGCGAGCGAGCGGCGAGTCGAGTTCGCCGAACCGCAGCGCATCGAGCACCGCGATCGGCCGCGCGCCCATCGTGAAAATGTCGCGGATGATCCCCCCGACACCCGTCGCCGCGCCCTGGAACGGCTCCACCTGGCTCGGGTGGTTATGGCTCTCCATCTTGAACAGCACCGTCAGGCCTGGCGTGACCTCGATCCCTCCCGCGTCCTCCCCTTCCTCGCGGCGAGGGGCATACTTCCCCTCCTTCGGGAAGAGCGCCAGCAGCGGCCGGCTGCGCGGGTAGCCGCAGTGCTCCGACCACTCGACCGAGAACATCGCCAGCTCGGTCGGCGTCGGCTCCCGCCCGATCGCCTTCAGGATGCGGTCGTATTCGTCATCGCTCAAGCCCAGCTCACGCCACATGCGTGCTTCAATCGTCATTGTTATCTCCGCGCCTGCCTCGGAAGACCGTCCGACTCTTCGATGGCTAGGTCCGCTGCGCGGACCGCCATGGCGGCCGCCTCTGGCGGCCTAGCCACTCCTTGCCTCTTCGCCTATCGCTCCAACAGGCTCTCCCACACCAGCCGCCCGTCACTCGACCCGAGCAACGCATCGGTGCATCGCTCCGGGTGCGGCATCATCCCCATCACGTTCCGCTCGCGGTTGCAGATGCCGGCGATGTTCCTCAGCGAGCCGTTCGGGTTCGCCGCTTGCGTGATCTTGCCGTCCTCGGTGCAGTAGCGGAACACGATCTGGTCGTGGCGCTGCAGCGCCGCCAGCGTCTTCGCGTCCGCGTAGTAGCTCCCCTCGCCATGCGCGATGGGAATGCGCAGCACCGCGCCCTTCTCCATGGCGCGGGTGTAGGCTGTGTCCGTCGTCTCGACGCGGATGTTCACATACTTGCAGACGAAGGTCTGCCCGACATTGCGCATCATCGCGCCCGGCAGCAGCCCAGCCTCGAGCAGGATCTGGAACCCGTTGCAGATGCCGATGACCAGCCCGCCCTTGCCGGCGAAGTCCGTCACCGCGTTCATCACAGGAGAGAACCGCGCGATCGCGCCCGTGCGCAGATAATCGCCGTAGCTGAACCCCCCAGGGAGGATGATGCAATCGTAGCCTGTGAGATCCGTCTCCTGATGCCAGATGTAGTCGACGGGCGCGCCCACCTGATCGTGCAGCGCGTGCCAGGCATCGGTGTCGCAGTTCGACCCCGGAAAGATGACGACGCCGAACTTCATCTTCGTTGCGAGTTCCATGCGGTTCAGGTATCTCCCTTACCGTTGCTTCGGCAGCTAGCTACCGAAGCAACGCAACACTCTCGACTCTATTGAGTCTCGCATATAAGAGTTACAATGCACAGGCGCATTCTTGCCAGGTTCCGGGCGGCTTTTTCCGCTCTTGGCAATGTCACTATATTTTGCGAGCCTCAATAGACTCTTCCCCTCTTCGCCTCTTCGACTTCTCGCCTCTCGACTCTCGACTCTTCGACTCTTCGACTCTTCGCCTCTTCGCCTCTTCGACTCCTCGACTTCTCGCCTCTCGACTCTTCGACTCCTCGACTCCTCTACTCTTCGATCTCAACGCGGAAGTCTTCGATGATCGGGTTGGCCAGGAGCTTGCGGCACATCTCATCGAGCTGCGCGGACAACTGCTCCCTTGCCCTGAGCCTGTCGAGCGGGTTCGGCGCGCCGTTCACCTCCATCTCGATATACTTGCCCATGCGGAGGTTGTGGACGCCCTCATAGCCGAGGTTGTGCAGCGCCTTCTCGACCGTCTGCCCCTGCGCATCCATGATCGTCTTCTTCAAGGTGATGACTACCCGCGCCTTGGCCATCATGTGCCTCCTGGCTTCACTTCCGCGAGATTCGTGCTACGTAGCGAAGCTGTCAGGCTTCGCAGAGTAGCATCCTCGCGCCCCTCCGACGTACCCTTCTGCATCGTCTGCGCCATCCCTCGCGGCTCCAATGACCCCTCATAACGGGAGCCCGATCGCGGCGCGAGGTCAAGTCCACCGGCAGGGACCTGAACAACTCCAACGGTAGAGGCGAAGCAGTGGTTGCGGGAAGCGTCCATGAAACGACACGGCTATCTCCGGCGTCTCCGTCTTCAGTGACGTGCTGCTCGCCATTGCAGCCGCTGTGGCCGTGCTGCCCGCCATTGCGGTCATTGTGGCCGTGCTGCTCGCCGTCGCGGCGTTGTTCTTCTCTTGGCCTGAGCTCGCCCTGGTCTGGACTTACGCGTCTCGGCTCCCGTGGCCGCTTTCCTGGATTGCAGCGATCGTTCTCGTACCCATGGTGGTCGCGATCGAACTGCTCGTCTTCTACGGCCTGTGGCGTCTGGGTGAGGCTCTCTGGCGCCTTGGCCGGGCGACGGGAGCGAACGTCGCGAACCGTCTGCACCAGGGGCATCGATGACGCACCCACCCCTCTGCAATAATCTCACCAGCCGCCCGGGAACGTGATCCCCAGCACTACCCAGGCGAGGAACCACGCGAGCGGGGTCAGCACGCCCACAACAGCGAATCCCTTGCCCCATTCCTGCCCTTGGCTGCGCCTTATCTGCACCAGCGCCGAGATCCCGAAGAAGATCGCCAGGGGGGCCAGGAACACGCCGACCAGCGTGACGATCGATAGGATGCCGAACACCATCGACCACAAGGCGGACCTGTTGAGCTTCGGTCGGGGCACATTCCCGCCATCCGCGTTCATCTGCGCTCATCTGCGCCTAATGCTCAATACGCTCGATTCCGCCCATATACCCCCTCAACCCCTCCGGCACCGTCACGCTCCCGTCCGCCTGCTGGTAGTTCTCCAGGATCGCGGCGAAGGTGCGGCCGACAGCGAGGCCGGAGCCGTTGAGGGTATGAATGAACTCGGGTTTGGCCCCCTGCTCGCGGCGGAAGCGCACGTTGGCGCGGCGCGCCTGCCAGTCGAGGCAGTTCGAGCACGAGCTCAGCTCCATCCACTTGCCCGTCCCGGGAAACCATGCCATCGGATCATAGGCCTTCGTCGCCGCCATGCTCATCTCGCCCGCGCAGAGCAGCGCGAGCTTGTATGGAAGGCCGAGCCCCTGGTAGATGGCCTCGGCATCTGTGACCAATGACTCCAACTCATCCATCGACGTCTCCGGCAGCACGAACTTGAACATCTCCACCTTGTCGAACTGGAACTGCCGGATCAGCCCCCGCGACTCCTTGCCCGCGCTGAACTTCTCATAGCGGAAGCAGGGCGTGTGCGCGCAGTAACGCCGCGGCAGCGAATCGGCATTGAGGATCTCGTTGCGGTGCAGGTTCGCCAGCGCCGACTCCGCCGTCGGGATGAGGAACATGTCGTGCTCGCGGACGTGGAACTGGTCGTCCTCGAACTTCGGGAGATGGCCTGAAGCGATGAGTGCATCCCGCCGCGCGATCACCGGCGGCGCGACCTCGGTATAGCCGTGCTGCCTGGTGTGAACGTCCAGCATGTAGTTGATGAGCGCGCGCCGCATCAGCGCGCCCGCGCCCTTGAAGACCTCGAAGTTCGCTCCGGCGATATTCGTGGCGCGCTCGAAGTCGACGATATCGAGGTTGACCGCGATCTCCCAATGGGGCTTCGGCTCGAAGTCGAACGTGCGCGGCTCGCCCCACTCGCGCACGATCACGTTCTCCTCCTCGGTCGTGCCCTCGGGCGTCGTCGCATCGGGGATGTTGGGCAGCTCGAGCATGAGGCGGTCGAACTCGACATCGACGTCCTTCAGGTCCTGCTCGAACGCCTTGATCCGATCGCCGACGCGGCGCATCTCCGCCACCATCTCCGCCGCGTCGTTTACCCCGAGCGCAGCCGAGGGGCCGCCCGACTTCTTGATCTTCCCGATCTCCTCGCTGACGCGGTTCCGCTCCGCGCGAAGGGCCTCGACCTCCTGCAGCAGCTCGCGCCGCCACCCATCAGCGCGCAGCAGCGCATCGAGCGGCGCAGCCTCCTGCCCCCGCCTGACGAATGCCTGTCGAGCCAGATCGGGATTGTTGCGGATGAGATGGATGTCGAGCATGGTGGCTCCTAAACGTTCTAACGAAACGCTGCGGGCATTGTAGCCGCGTGCAGGAGTGCTGGTCAAGGTGTTGCCAATTGTTGATTTTTGTGGTACCCTCCAGTATCCTTTCCCCGCAGGAGGGACGAAATGCACAGTCAAAGAAAGGCGAAATGGAAATGGACGGGGACAAGGAAGATCAGTGGTTTCGTCAGTGGACTCCTGCGGTGGAGAGTCTGCTGGAGCCGTACCGAGACGTGGCTGCGTCGCTGGGACTGCGCGCAGCCGAGATCCAGGAACGTGTTCAGCACGTTCTCTGCACGCGCATCCTGAGGCACGCTATGCGTCACCATCCGGAAGCGTGGGCACAGGCCCCCGCCTTGCTGACACGCGATCACGCTCTGAGCGAGACGCTCGGCCGTCTTTTCGGACACGAGACGCCGGCTTCGGTAGCAGGCATGGTCCTACGGACTCTTCTACAGCAATCCGAGGAGCACGATGAACGACAGGACGTGTTGACAGGCCGCGCGATCAGATCCCGAGCGCCAGAGGCCGAACAACTGGGGCCGCCGCGCTATGTCTGGGTAGTTCGGATACTGGGTAGAGATGAGACCAAGGTCTCGGTGGAGAGTCGATCCCAGCTCAGGGACAATACAGTGGGCCTGGTGAGGGTCGTTGATGCCCGGTAGCGGGCACAGTGATCCGCCGCCAATGCAAGAAGGTTAGCATGGAGACAAAGGCACGCACAAAACGTTCTGCCGAGGTGAAACTGCCAGTACTCAGACTGCGCAGCCCCCTCGGGCTCGCGCTTGAGCGCTATCGCCAGGCCAAGGGCCTCGGTCTCAATGAGTTGGCGCGCCTGGCGAAAGTCGACCCGGCGCAGTTGAGCCGGCTTGAGGGTGCCAGCCAGGTGAGCGCACATGCCGCCACTCTAAGGAGGCTGGCCAAGGCGTTGGATATGGACATCGAGCTCTTGATGCGGCTCAACGCGCTCAGTCGCGAGCACGACTGGACAACCGAGAACGCCGAGGACTTGCTCCTGGAGGGCATCGCGGCGCCGGCAACGGGAGTGGAAGCGGCTATCGAGCGTGACCCCACAATACCCGCCAAGCGCAAGAAATGGCTCCGGGAGTGCGTCGCCCTGGCGCGCAAGTAAGCGTGCAGGTTTCCCTCGACCACATCGACCGCCTCCGCGCCTATCGCTGGCGCACTGAGACCTCACGCCAAGTCAGCAGCGAATCCGGCGCGCTCAAGCTCATCGATGACCTTGGCTTCGTTCTTCTCATGCCCATTGGCGAAGAGGAGTTGCCGTCGATTCACCGGGCAGCCGGCGGGCAGTGGGGGGTCTGGTGGGACTGGAAGCAGACGCTCCCCCAGCGCAAGGCGTGCTACTACGCCAAGGTCATCCGCAGGCGGGGCACGTTCATCTCGTGGAAGTGGTTCCCTGCGTTCTATCGCGCCTATGCCGACCCGAGGCCGTACCGGCGGCTCTATCGCGATGGCATTCTCGACCGGGCGGAGAAGCAGATCCTCGACATGCTCGCCGATCGCGGTCCGATGATGACCCGCGAGATCCGCCTCGAGTTCGGCCCGCGCAGCAAGGAGAACACCCGGCGGGTGAAGAGCATCCTGGTCGACCTCCAGACCCGGTTCCTCATCACCGCGGCGGGCGGCGAGACGACTGGCTGGAGCCACCATCGGTGGGACCTGGTCGAGCGTTGGGTGCCGGCGCGGGCGCTGACCGCGGCGACGCGGCTCTCTCGCGAGGAGGCGCGTGCAAACATCATCGGACAGTTTGTTGAGGTCATGGTCGCCACCACTCAAGCCGACATCCGCTGGGTCTTCGGGTGGGAGCGAGGCGAGGTCGCGCCACTTCTGGACAGATTGCTGGGCAGCGGCAAGCTCCAGCGCGCGGTCGCGCCGGAGCTGGAGGCCGAGGTGCTGGCGCCGAAGCCGTTCCCGAAGAGGCCGGGGCGATGATGGCGCAGGCGCGGCTGTGTGCGCGCTTCTACCTCGGGCTCGGCGCGCCGTGTGTGCGCGCGTCATACCCCGACTGCCGTGTGCGGGCCGCGGTCGGCTACGCGCCAGAGCTTGTGCGGACGCTTCTCGCGCTGCGGCGCGGCGAAAGCGGCGCGGGCGAGGTGCAGGAGGTGAACTTCCGCTGTCACATCATCACGCCCGCGGGGAGCGAGAAGCGCTTCTTCCTCAAAGACTTCCCCCGCGGGCACGTGCTCCATGATGCCGAGCGCCTCCTGCGCTGCTCTCGTGTTGACCGGGCATGGCGCGCCGCCCATCTGCTGCCGCGAATGGGCATCCTGACGCCAGCTCCGGTTGGCGCCGCCTTTGCGCTCGTCGATGGCGAACCGATGGAGTATCTCGCGACCGAATGGCTGCCGGACGCTGCCCCATATCATCTGCGCATTCGCGGCCTGCGGGATCGAGGCGACCGCGCGCGCATGCTCCAGGAATTCGCGCAGCGCCTCCGCTACTGGCACGACTGCGGTGTGTACCTTCGCGATCTGGTGACGAATGTGCTCACGCGCGAGTCGGCGAACGGCATCGAGTACTGGCTCACGGACCTCGACCAGCTCCACCCGATCAAACGCATCACGCGGAGGCGCGTGCTCCACCAGATGCGTCAGCTCGCGCGGTGGACGGGGCCGCTGACTGAATGGGAGGCCGACGCGATCGCGATGGCATGCCTCGGCAAGCCGAGCGAACGCGCGGTCGAGGCGGTCACGCAGGCTCTCCTCACTACGCCGCCCGCGGAATCCGTCTGAGCTGGTAGGGGCGCTTGGCGATGCGCCCCTACGGGTGAGTTCCGATCAACAGCGCTCGCACCGCCGCGACCACCTCATCCACCGGGATCGCGTCGATGCACTGGCGCTCATTGCATTCGTTGTACCGCGCGCACTCGTCCCCGCTCACCCATTTCGCACATGCCTCGCGGTGGAAGAGGACGGCCTGCCGCACTCCGGGATAGGCAACCATGCCCGGATCGGTCGGCCCGGCGAGGATCACCGATGGCTCCCCCATCGCGGTGGCCAGATGCAGCACTCCGGTATCGCCTGTCACCACCAGGACCGCCATCTCTACGAGCGCGGCCAACTGCTTGATGGTCAGCGCGGGGAGGGCGCTCGCCGCGCCCCCTGAAGCTCCGACCACTTGCCCCACCAGCCGCTCCTCACCAGGCGCCGTGATCACGGCGCATCGCAGTCCTGCCTGACCCGACAGCGCCGCGGCGAGCTGACCGAATCGCTCCGCCGGCCATCGCTTGGCTTTCACTCTCGCCGACGGGTTTAGGAGCACGAGTGCTACTTCGCCCCCCTCCGCCCTCTCCGCGGTAACCTCACCCCCTCTGACCCTCTCCGCGCGCGGAGAGGGGCCGGACGAGGAAACGTCGGCAATGTCGCAGAGCGCGGGGTGAGGTTCGCCGGCGACTGCGATCGGCACATACCGGAACTCGGCCGCGATCCCGGCCGCTGCGACGGCGGCGTTCATCTGCTGGATGATGTGTCCTGACTGCGAAAGCGGCGCGCTCGGCCGGAGCGAGTACCACCGACTGCGCCCCCTCCGGTGGAGGCCGGCCCGCCACCGCGCTCCGCTGAGCCGCGAGACCAGCGCCGTTCGCTTGCTGCCGTAGAGATCGAGCACCAACTCCGGCCGCGCCCGGCGCGCCCGTCGGATCATATTCAACCAAGCTGTTGCTTGAGCCGCCCTGCTCCCCGTTCGGTCCAGGACCCACACCTCATCGATGAACGGCTGCCCCTCGAAGACCTCGCGATAGCGCGGGTCAGCGACCACCATAACGCGGCTGCCGGGATAGCTCTTGCTCGCCGCCTCCATTGCCGGCAGCCGGCAGATGCTATCGCCGAGCAGGTTGAACGCGAAGACGAGGATGGTCCGAACCCCGGTCAGGGCCGGTCCGACCTCGACGTTGTCTCGTGCGGGATCAGTCACCAAGAGACCACCAATGGTCCGCATTATACCAAGCTGTGCAAATCGCCGCAGCGAGCGCCGCCCACGAACGCCTCCGCGTCGCGCCGCGCGGCCCGCCCTGCGTTGACCTCGCCTCTCCCACCTGCTAAGATAGCCCGACCCGAGCGGCAAGATGCCAATGCCGGGCCAGGGGCGAAACGAACATGCAAGACCCGCTGGAAACTTACTGTTACATCGGCATCGTACACCCGATGGCCTTCCCGGAGTGCCTCGGGGGCGACGGCCCGATCCTGGAAACTCTTTCGCAGATCGCGAACGACCCCTTCTTCTCGGCCGTGGAGGTGAGCTGGATCAAGGACGCGAAGGTCCGCGCGCAGGCGGCCGACCTGCTCGCCACGGCGGGCGTTGAGGTGATCCTCGCCGCCCAGCCGGTGATGCTCCAGCAAGGCCTCAGTCTCTGCTCCCTCGACTCCGCGAAACGCAAGCAAGCGATAGCTGGCGCCAGGGAGCTCATCGACCAGGCCTACGACCTCGGCGCGGCGCTGATGGCCGTCCTCAGCGGCCCCGATCCCGGCGAGGCCGACCGCCCGAAAGCGACCGAGGCGCTGATCGACTCGCTTCAGCACCTCTGCGCCTATGCCCAGGAGAAGGCCGAGGACCGGATGCTCTCCATCTCGCTGGAGAACTTCGACCGCGACCTCGACAAGAAGCAGCTCATCGGCCCGACGAAGGAGGCCGCGCAGGTCGCGGAGGCGGTATGGGGCGAGTACAGCAACTTCGGGCTGACCATCGACCTGAGCCACCTGCCGCAGCTCCACGAGCGCGCGGATGAGACCGTGCTCGCGGCGGTGGATCACCTCATCCACGTCCACATCGGCAACTGCGTGGTGGGCGACCCGAGCCACCCCGCCTATGGCGACAAGCACCCGCGCTTCGGTGTTGCCGGCGGCGTGGTCGGTGTCGAAGAGGTCAAGCGCTTCTTCGAGGCCCTCGTCTACGCCGGTTACTTCAAGCGTAACACGCCGACCACGATGCCGGTGGTCAGTTTCGAGGTGCGCCCCGGCCCGGGCGAACGGTCGGACCTTGTGATTGCGAACGCGAAGAGAACCCTTGCCCACGCCTGGGCGAAGCTGTGATGCCGGGTTACGGACTGGGGGCTGGGGACTGAAGGGCCGCAGAGTCGACGAGTAGAGACGGCCGTTCGACTCCTCGCCTCTTCGCCCATCGACTCGTCGGCCGTCCAGACGAGGAGTCCGCCCGGAAGCCGCCGAACTGCTGGTGGCTGCACCGTTGCAGTCGTGCGGGGCATCCCCTGCGACTACCTGGCGACGCAAGTGACCGAGTGCATCGGCAGCCCTTCGGGGCTCTGCGCGTCGCCGGTCAGGCTTCGGTTGGTGCGGGCGTTTGCCTCGGCAAGCGCTACTTCATAGACTACTGGGTTTCGCCCAAAGAAGTTAGGGCGAAACCCAATAGAAAGAGCCCTGAACGGGCGCATTGGCCGAGTTGCCAGTTACTTCTTTGCGCGAGCATCTATAGGAGGTGCACTTGTCATGATATCGTACAGCATCGAGGAGTACGTCTTCGATCTGACTGCGTTCTTCCCGATGTCGGTCTTCGACCGCATCACCGAGGTTCGCGTCCGGCGACCCCAGCTCATCCTCCAGGAGGCCGCCCGCCGACAGCGTCGCTCAGACCTCGCGCCCCAGGGCCGGCTCGTGCTCCTCGCCGCCGACCATCCGGCTCGCATGCTCACCGCGGTCGGCGAGAACCCGATTGCCATGGGCGATCGTCATCAGTACCTCGGCCGCCTGCTGCGGATCATCTCGGTGCCCGGCATCGACGGCATCATCGCCACCACCGATGTCATCGAGGACCTGCTCATTATGAATGCGCTCGTGCGTGAGGCCGGCGGGCCGAGCTTCCTCGATCAGCGCGTGCTCCTCGGGTCGATGAACCGCTCCGGCCTCGCGGGGTCGGCCTGGGAGACCGATGACCGGATGACATGCTTCACCCCGGACTCGCTCGAGGACCTCGGTCTCGACGGCGGCAAGGTCGTCGTCCGCATCTGCCCGGAGGAGCCGGAGCTCACCAACCGCACCCTCGAGTATTGCGCCGACGCGATCAGCGGCTGCAATGAGCGCGCGCTCCCGGCCTTCGTCGAGCCGGTTCCGGTCGCGAAGGTGGACGGCCGGCTGCGCCTCCGGCGCACTGTAGTGGACATCGTGAAGGTCATCGGCGTCGCCTCCGCGCTCGGCGATTCGTCGCGCGGGCTCTGGCTCGAGGTTCCTTACATCGATGGCTTCGAGCGCGTTGCGCGGAGCACCAGCCTGCCACTGCTCGTGGTCGCCGGCGGCGGCTCGACGGATGATCCGACGCCGATGCTCAACCAGTTCTCGGACTCTGTCCGCGCCCGCACGAACGTGCGCGGCGGCCTCATCGGCCGCAGCGTGCTCTTCCCCGGCGATGACGACCCGCTCTCGTTCGCGCTCGCGGTCAACGCGGTGGTGCGGGAAGGGCGGGAGATCGAGGGCGCGCTCGACAGGCTCATCGCCAGCCGCAACCAGAGCTTCGACGCGCTCACCCGCTGGCTGACGCGCTAAAGCGCATTTCATAACCGAGGGTGGTTGGCTGATCGCTCCATGCGTTGCATGAAATGCGCCTGCACAAGCCTACCGCCCTGCATCGCTGTTTCATAACCCGCCCCAGGCGGGTTATGAAACAGCTACTAGCAATCCAGGAGGGCCGACCTCAGATGGCTCTGAAGGGCAATGCGGTCGTCGGGCAGTCCGGCGGCCCAACCGCTGTCATCAACGCGAGCCTCGCCGGTGTTATCGAAGAGGCGAAGCAGCACGGCGAGATCGGGAGCATCTTTGGCGCGGTGAACGGCGTCGAAGGTCTGCTCCGGGAGGACATGGCCGACCTGGGGGCCGAAGACCCGGCCCAGCTCGCGCTGCTGGCAGGAACGCCGTCGGCCGCGCTCGGCTCGTGCCGCAAGAAGCTGACCCAGGCCGACTACGATACGCTGCTCGCTCTCTTCCGCGCTCACAACATCCGCTACTGGTTCTACATCGGTGGCAATGACTCCGCGGATACGACCCATCAGGTCGGCCGCCTCGCGGCCGAGGCCGGCTGGGAGATGCGGGTCATCGGCATCCCGAAGACGGTCGATAACGACCTCGCCTACACCGACCATTGCCCTGGCTATGGCAGCGTCGCCCGCTTCAACGCCTTGGCGACGCGGGACGCGGGGCTCGACACGGTCGCCATGCACACCGTCGACACGGTCAAGATCATCGAGACGATGGGGCGTAATGCCGGTTGGATCACCGCCGCCACCGCGCTGGCGCGGGAACAGGCGGGCGATCCGCCGCACCTCATCTACCTCCCCGAGCGCGTCTTCGACCAGGAGCGGTTCCTGGCCGATGTGAAGCGCGAGGTCGATAGAGGCCGCGGCTGCGTCATCGCCGTGTGCGAGGGGCTCCGGGACGCGAGCGGCGAGGCGTTGGTCTCGTTCAAGCACGCCATCGGCACCGATTCCTTTGGCCACAAGCAGCTCGGCGGCGTTGGCGACTACCTCGTCGGCCTCATCGCCGAGGGGCTGGGCATCAAGGCCCGCTTCGACAAGGCCGGCACGATCCAGCGCTCCTTCGGCCTCGCCCAATCGGAGGCCGACGTTGCCGAGGCGAAGATGGTCGGAGCGGCGGCAGTCCGGCGCGCCTGCGAGGGCGTGACCGACAAGATGGTCACGCTCGTGCGGGTCAGCAACAGCCCATACAAGTGTGACACCGGGCTCGCCGATCTTCAGGATGTTGCGAACGCCGAGCGCCCGATGCCGGATGAGTTCATCAATGCCGATGGCAACGACATCACCCCGGCCTTCATCGACTACGCCCGGCCGCTGATCGGCGGGCCGCTGCCTCCCTATGCGCGGCTGAAGCTGGCGCGCGTGCCGAAGAGGATGTAGCGGGAGACCCCCATGCCGAGAGCCGACGGCCGCGCAAACAACGAGCTGCGCCCGGTCACCATGAGCACGGGCTACAGCAAGTACGCTGAGGGCTCGTGCCTGGTCGAGATGGGTGACACCGTGGTGATCTGCACCGCCTCCGTCTCGAACGACCTGCCCCGCTTCCTCTATGGCACGCAGCGAGGCTGGGTCACCGCCGAATACAGCATGCTGCCGCGGGCGACCTCCGAGCGCACGCCCAGGAATCGCATCCAGAGCAGCGGCAGGACCTACGAGATCCAGCGGCTCATCGGCCGCTCGCTTCGCGCGGTCGTCGATCTCGACGCCCTCGGGGAGCGCGCCATCACGCTGGATTGCGACGTCATCCAGGCCGATGGCGGCACGCGCACCGCCGCGGTCACCGGCGCATACGTGGCGCTCATGGAGGCGCTGATCCGGCTGAAGAATCAGGGTGTTCTGAAAGCGATCCCCACCTTCGACTCCGTCGCTGCGGTGAGCGTCGGATTCGTGCAAGGCGACGTGATGCTCGACCTCAACTATGCCGAAGACAGCATGGCCGCGGTGGACATGAATGTGGTCATGACCGGCGGCGGCAAGTTCGTCGAGGTGCAGGGCACCGCCGAGGGCCTGCCTTTCGACCGGGATCGGCTCAACGAGCTGCTCGACATGGCGTCATATGGCGTCAAGCAGCTCCACGCCGCCCAGCGACGCGCGCTCGACGAAGCCGGCCTGGGATGAGCGGAGAGGCCGAGAAGTCGAGAAGTCGAGAAGTCGAGGAGTCGGACGGCCGTTTCGACTCTTCCCCTCTTCGACTCTTCGACTCTTCGACCATTCTCGTCGCCAGCCGCAACCGCGCCAAGGCGGCTGAGATCTCCGCCATTCTCCACGCTGAAGGCCTCGATGTTGAGGTCATCAGCCTCGCCGACTTCCCCGATGTGGCCTTGCCCGAGGAGACCGGACAGACGTTCGCGCAGAATGCCATCACCAAGGCCAGACATGCGGCCGAGGCGACCGGCCTTCCCGCCGTGGCCGATGATTCGGGCCTGGAGGTCGACGCGCTGGGGGGAGAACCGGGCGTGCTGTCCGCGCGCTACGTCGGGCCGGAGGCGGCCGACGAGGATCGTTACCGCAAGGTTCTCGATCTGCTGAGAGACGTTCCCGATGCCCGCCGCACCGCGCGCTTCCGCTGCGCCGCGGCCTACGCCCGCCGGGTACCGCAGGCTTCAACCTGCCCCGACCCCCGGGTACCGCAGGCTTTAGCCTGCCCCGACCCCCGGGTACCGCAGGCTTTAGCCTGCCCCGACCCCCGGGTACGACAGGCTCCAACCTGCCCCGACCTCCTCCTGACCGAGGGCGTAATCGAGGGGCACATCGCTCGCGAGCCAGCCGGCTCAGGCGGCTTCGGCTACGATCCGATCTTCATCGCTGACGGCGAAACGCGCACCATGGCCCAACTCACCCCGGCCGAAAAGCACGCCATCAGCCACCGCGGCCGCGCCTTCCGCGCTCTGGCGAAGATCATCCGACCGTTCCTGTAAGGCGGGGAGGCTCGTCCGCCGGCCTTGTGGAGGGTCGTCGTCAGCCTGCGCGCCGCATGTGGGGCAGGAGCGTGTCTCCTGCCCGTTGGGCCGCCTGTCCTGCGAAGCCTTGGCGGAGCAGGATCGCCGCTCCCGCCTCGTAGGGGAGCCCCTCTGCGGGCTCCCGATGGGCCTGCCGAAGGTCCGCCGTAGTCCACCTCGGGCGGACGAAGGAGGATAGGCCGGGCGCCCCCCTGCCCGCCGCGGGGGCCCCCCGGCAGAAGTCTGCCACACGCAGCAGGAACCAGCGCCCCGACCACTGAATCCACTCACCGAGGGGCCGTTTCCTCACTGAGCCATCAGCCCGAGCAGTCTGCAGACCAAGCCCAGCATAGGTGGGATGCGATGCGCAAGGCACTGATTGTGACGGCAGTGGCCTGTCTTCTCACCCTCAGTTTCCTGGCCGGCCGCGCCAGCACACGCGCGAACTTCGGCACCTGGACCGGCAACACGCAGGGCTACCTCGCGAAGGCTCATTGCACCAACTGCGGCTGGGACGGCGAAGTCCGAGTTCCCCTAGGACGCAAGGTCAGCAGCCTAGTCTGCCCGAACTGCGCGGTCCGCGAGTCTCGTGGGGGCACTTCCGCGGAGACTGCAGGAGAGGGTCGGACCTCAACCCTGATCACCTCGGACGCGTGGGAGTTGCGGAAGACGGCGGCCGCAGGGTTCCTCGGCAGGCACAGGTAAGCTGTCACCGCGACCTCTTCACGCAGCGCGGAGCGTCGGCTGCTGCTCCACGGACGGCTGCACTACTCTACTTTCCCCCCGCGTTCCGATGAGGTGTCACTCGCGGCCGCGTGGGCTCGGACGCGCCGGGCCAGCCACGCGCCGACCAGAAGGGCAGGCAGTATCAGCGCGCCCCACAGGACGGCGCCGGTGAGCCCCAAGCTGAGAAGAAGCCAGAACTCCATCGGCTCTTGCCTCTGCCGCAGAAGCGAGTTCAGAAATGAGAGGCCCAGGAAGCCCCAGAACAAAGCCCATGTCAGGCGCGAAAGCGCCTTCCACCGAAAGCTGTAGCGAATCGCCAATACCAGAAGCACGAACGTTCCAAGAGTAATCAGCCTGCCGCTCAGTTGCATCTCTTTCCCGCCTCTTCTCCCCCCTCACGCCCACTGCGTGACCTTCAGTGCCGTCTCCGTCGGAGGCTCATTCCCCTCGCTCCTTCAGCGCCGCCCTTTCTGCACCGACTTCTCGTGTCGCCATCTTACCTCAGCCTTTTCCTCACTCCCGTCGGCCGATTCCTTCTTGCCTCCTGCAGCGCGAGCACCCCTGCGTGGGTCGCTGGAACGCTGACGCGCGCGCGTTGGGGCGACCGTGTCAGCTACCCCTGACCGCGCTTGCCAGAGTACCTTGCCCTCTTTGTCGAACAGCACCAAGGACAGCTCAGGGCGCTGCTCAGTAGCGCCCTTCTGCCGCGTCTCGCTGGGGGCGAAGCCGAGGGCGGCTCTCGCCTGGATGGCCGACTGCCCCCGACCAACCTCTTGTGCAAGGAGGATGGGTATGCCCATTGCAGCGAACAGCGGCCAGAGGTGCAGTGCCATGCCAACCTTGCGGCGCCATGGCCCCGGTATAGTTCGCCCTATGCGTTCTACATCCTGAAGTGCTTCGTCGGCTAGAGTCCGCACCAATCCTGCTCTATCCTGAATATCGGAGGCAGGATACGCACCCCCAGAGTTCCAGAGCGCACAGACCCGGTTGACGTGTTGGTTGTAGTCGTCGAGGTTTTGCGACAGATACTCGAACTTGCGCCTGAGTTCGCCAAGATCTGCCACGAGTGTCGAGTCAAGGTAGTGTTTCTCAGATGAAGCTGAAACCAAGTCCCAGACATACAGGTAGGGCTTGAGGAGGGTTGTTCTGACCGCACTCTGCGATCCGACCTCCTCTATCGGATTCTTCATTGTGAAACTGATCCGGGTCAGGATATTGGGGTTATCTCTCAGTTCCCTCCTCAGCAGTTCATAGAACAACTCAGTGATGCGGGTCCGCTCACGGAAGGTTGTGAGCGAGTACACAATGTAGCCGGCAAGCACCGGTGCTGCTACCGCAAACACCAGCGGGTCCTGGACGGGAGAGACGAATCTCTGCAGGACGATCCAGGTGAGAGTCCAGGGTATGGCAAGGGAGAGAACGGAAAACAACACTGGCCGGCAAAGACGCGGCGGTCTGTTAGACTTCGTTTGTTCGGACATCCCCCACCTCCCTCACAGGTCCTGACACTCGCCGTCATGCTTCGTCACTGGGCAGGAGTTCCCTTGCTTCCCGCCGACCCTCTCACCCCAGCCTCTTCCTCCCTCCTGCCAACCCGACCGCGTCCGCGGCCGGCCACGAAGAAGGCCCGCCACGCTAGAGGGGGGAATCGCGGGGCGGGCCCAAGCCCGCGTTGAAGCGGGCTCATTGACTATTACTGCCTGCGCTTGCTAAGTCCTGCTCGTCTGCCTCACATCGCGGCCAGCGGGCTTTCTGGCGTTCCTGGTTGCTCGTAAGCGCCTGCTTTGCGCACCCGCGAGTGCTGCAATGGCGAAGCGCCCGGACCGACCGCCTCTGCAACTGCTGACAATATGATGCTGGCAGATGTCGGCTTTCTCAGGAACGCGCTCACCCCCAGCTCCTTCAGCCGTTCCTCCTGTTCCGGCGTTGCCACGCCGGTCAACACCACTACCGGCAGGTCGCTGCACACGGTGGTGCGTATGAACTCAAGCACGGCGACACCACTCACCCCTGGTAGACCAATGTCGAGGATGACGACATGGGGCAGCGCTTCCTGCGGCGTGACCAGCATGGTGAAGGCGGCCATACTGTGCGGAGCATGGCAAACTTCGTAGCCGTGAGCCGTCAGCAGTCCGCAGAGGACATACACCACCTCCAGGTCATCCTCCACGACCAGTACCCGCGTCGATGGGACTCCGGCCATAGCAGCATCCTCCACGCGCCGTCTAGCAACTCCCACCTATGTCTTCCACATATCGCTCCACGCCTGAGCGCCAGTCGGGGCAAGAGCCATCGTCACGCGGCGCTTCCCATACCCTCACATCGCGGCCAGCGGACTCGTCTTCGCGTGCGCCTCTGTTGCGACCGCGTCATTCATGTGGGTGTACCGTTGTGAGCTTCCGCGGCCCGCCTGGCACCTGGCCGGCGGCGCAAAGGATGGAGGGCAGAGCGGGTGTGACTTCGCGGTGTCGGCGATCTCGACCGTGATTCCTCCGCCGCTGGAACCGCGCCTCCCTTCCCCCTCGAACGGCTGCGGAGGGGGGGCATTGAAGCAATAGGAGGCAATCAGGAGAGACGCGGGGTGAGGTTCCCAGAATCGCTCGATGCCAATCGACGACGACCCTGACCACAGCGCAGCCTCGGTTGACGGGAGTCACAGCACAGGCTATACTAGACCGTGGACGGAGCGAAGAGCTCGAAGCCCGACTCCTCGACTCTTCGCCTCTTCGACTCCTCGATGCAACGGGGCGTAGCGCAGTTTGGTAGCGCGCCTGCCTTGGGCGCAGGAGGTCGTGGGTTCGAATCCCGCCGCCCCGATGCTTTGAGACGGGAGCCAAGAGGGCGGGACCGCCGAAGGCCGCTGTGATCGCCCCCGGCTACCCCACTCCGATTCGGGCGAAGAGCGTCACCAGGCCGCACTCACCGCACACGTCCGAGTAGACGGGAACGTCCACTGCCTCACTGACCTCAGTCTGGGGGACCAGGGTGACCAGGAGACCGTCGACCTCTCTTCCCCTTGTTATCTTCTCACCCCCGCAACTGGGACACCGCCGACGTCGCCTGCGCTCCTTCGGCACTGCCATCGGTCCTCCCCTTTGCCCGGGGTTCGGTCCGCACCCGCTCAGCGCGATGAACCACGGCTCCCCACAGCGGTCACTCCCACGGCCACCACCGTGTCAGCCAGATCACGGCCGAGATGCTGGCCACCCCGAGCAAGAGGAGCTCGAGCGCAATCGTCCGCCAGGCCAGCCAGCGGCGAAGGCTCGCGTTCTCCTCGGTGAGCTGATCCGCGCGGGCGCGCGCCTCGGCCTCGGAGGCCATCAGCGATTCGGCGCGCGCGGCCAGGCTCCTGATCGCGTCCATCTCACCCTGAAGCCGGCCCGCTTCGCCCATCGCTCGGCCGTACTCGTCGCGGGCCTGGCTGAGGTCCGCCCGAAGCGCGTCGATGACTGCCTCGCCACCCTGACCTGTTGACGTCATGGGAATCCCCCTATAGGGACCGCGTATATTCGGAGCCAACAACTTATTCCACGCCCGGCCGTGCGGGCGCGACGATACAGTGGGGCAAAGACACCCAGTCGCGCCGACTGGCTGCCGCAGCGGTCTCAATAGACGCTCGCCCAACCGCTGGGCTCGGGTTCAGGAGGGGGCGGATCGCGCGGCGTAGCGACGGCGATCTCGGAGGGGAGTTCGCTCGCTTTCTGCGCCGGCTCCGGCGAGCGCCCGCCGCGATCTCTCTCCGCGAGCTTCTCGCCTATCTCCTTGAGGCGGCAGCAGCAGCACAGGGGCCGCCCGTCTCTACCCACCTCCAGCTCGTTCTCGGGCACGAGCCTGCGGCACTCCCAGCACCTGATCCCGGCGCTCATAGGCATTCCCTCGACTGCTGGCGACTGGGCTGGGTTGAGGCTGCGACCGTGCTGCGATGCGAAGTGGCAGGCATTATATCACGGTCTGCCTCGGATTGCCACAGGTTCGTGGAAGCGCTTGCCCGAAGTCGGTAACGCACGAAATGGCGCTCGGAGCCACCTGAGGGGCCGTATGAGATGTTATCTACCCCGACGCAACAGGCTCACGGGTGTCGCGAATTTCGGACGCGGCATATTGTGCAGATGCCGCAGATATGGTAAGCCAATGCGGGAATACCATCGCAATAGGGCCGCGGGCACCATGCGGAGCAGTGACCTCCTACCCGCGGCCTTATGTATTGGCCGGGGACCAGGGGCCCGGCGTGGCGTCCCTGCCAGGGAGCGGGTGGCGCTGGCGGGCCGCCGCCGGGCACTGGACGGCGACTGGCCGCCGCCTGGAGCAGTGGGGCGCGCCAGGGCTGTTCACATAGCGCAACGAGGTTGCAATAATGGCGCGACTGGGGTACAATGCTTTGCGAGGTCTGACCCCAGGGCACCGTGCTGAGTGGGCGCTTCGACCTGAGTTGTGAGCCCCGGGGTCGGACCTCGCTCGCGTCTGAGTAGCTGGCCCCGGCGCCGGAGAACCGGCCCTACCGACTGTCCGCCTGGTGCGCTGCCGGCTCCATCAGCATCTGGCGTACCGCGCCGAGCAGCTCCTCCATCGAGCATGGCTTGACGAGGTACCGGTCGGCGCCGCCCATCCAACAATCGAGCATATCGACGGCCGCATCGCGTCCGGTGAGCACGATCACCGGGAGAAATCGCGTCTCCGGGCGAGTCCTCAGCACTCGGAGCACCTGGAGACCCGTCATGACAGGCATGGACAAGTCCAGTATCACCAGGTCCGGGTGGTGCTCTTCGACCGCCTTGAGCCCGGTCTGCCCGTCCTCGGCCGACACGACTGAGAAGCCGGCCTGTGCCAGCGCGTCAGTGATCAGCCCGACCATCGCCGGGTGATCGTCAACGACCAGAACTCGCATCCCCATGCCTGAACCTCCCGGGGGATCCATCCCTTCCATGCCCGGCGCGGTACTCAGCTCGGGTCCCCCAGTATCGGACGAGCCCCTTCTCTTGATCTGTCAAACCTGCCGCCGCGCGCACGCGCCCAGCGTCAGGAATCACGGCCGACAATCCCGCTCAACAGGCGGGTCCGGCCTGGCTGGTAGTCGGCGGCCGGCTGCGACCCACTCCCGTCAGTGTGCAGGAGCCACTTCACCGCGGCCACCACCGCGCCGACTCTCACCGGCTTGGTCAGGTAGATGTCGGCTCCTGCCCTGTAGCCATCGCGAACGTCGGCGAACTGGTCTCGGCCGCTCAGGATGATGACCGGAAGATTGCTGTCGTCCAGCCTCTGACGAAGAAGGCGCAGCGTGTCGAGGCCGTTCAGCACCGGCATGCTCACGTCGAGGATCACCAGGTCCGGCTGCTGCTCATCGACCGCGACCAGGCACTGGATGCCGTTCGCCGCGGTCACGACCTCGAAGCCGTGCGGCACGAGCGCGTCCCTGATAAGGTCGACCGTCGGTGGGTGATCGTCCACGACCAGCACCGTCTGCCCCATACCATGCCTCCTCGACAGTATCACGTCCGGCCAGGGTGAGGGCTCGAGGGAATCGCCCCCGTGAGGCGAGTGGCTCGCCCCGTGTCGCTTATTCCGCAGATGCGTCACAACCCCACACTCCATATGCCCGCAGCCGTCCACCCACCCGGCCACGCATGCGGGACACCGCAGATGGTTAGCCGCGCCGGCCGGCGGGTACAAAACTCGTGCACGTCTTGGCCGCCGAGTCCCGCCCGAACACCGCCTTATCAGGCTGCAGGGATAGCGCTCTCCCGACCCCGCCGCGCCGGCTTCCTCAGTGCCGCGCACCGGCGAGCCCGGATACGATAGGCGAGTCGCCTGACCAGGAACTCGCGGTCGTAGCGAGGCGGGTCGCTCCCGACCAATCGCAGCCATCGGTCCTTGAGCTGCGCCGACGTCAGCCGATGCAGGCCGCCGATCTGCTGCCTCGGGGTCTCCCCCCTGTCTGCGCACCGGCTCCGGCCTGGCGGCCGGCCGCTCCATCCCTGCGATCCCATCTGTCGTCAGCGAATCGTCCATCTTCCTGCTCCTTTCCGTTCTACATTCCGCCACTCAAGGAGCAGAAACGCCGGTCAGATCATCTCAACGGTGTAGCTCGGCCTTTGTCCCACAATCGCTGACGACACACAGTGCGCGATTACCCGGCCTCTCCCAGCCTCACCAGCCACAGTTCGGTCCGCGTGTCGCTGCCGCTGACGGAGCGGATGCTCTTCACGTAGAGCAGGGACTCGCCGTCCGGCGACCAGACCGGGCTACTATAGGACGTCCCATCGGTGGCCTCGGCTACCACCAGCACCGTGCCGCTGCCGACAGCCGTCGCGTATAGGCTGTTGCGGTGAGAGTCTGGACGCATGGCAGTAAAGGCAACCGCGTTCCTCTGAGGCGACCATGCAGGGCAGGACCAGAAGCGAGTCCCCGGGTCGAGCGCGTCGGGCGGCACCAGCGTCGTCGTCTCCCCAGTCGTGACGTTCAGTTTCAGCACACCGCGGTCTGCGTAAGCTGACTCCGGAGGTATCCAGGAGTGAGAGGCCAGGTGCCACTGCCATGCCGCCTTACCGATGGCCTCGCGCCACATGAACACGAGGAAGCTGCTGTCCGGAGACCAACATTGGTTGCCGAGCAATCCGGCATTGTCTGGTGCGCGCCGGAGGGTGACGATAGTCTGCAGGTCGGACCCATCGGGGTGCACGAGCCGGATCTCGCTGCGGTATGCGAACAGTTCTTGCTGCTCGGTGCGCTCTGCGGTCTGCCAGACGAAAGCGAGCCAGTCGCCATCCGGCGACCAGTAGGGACCCCGCCACGACCCTTCATCAGGGCCCCGGGCCTCCGCGGGGAAGGCAACGACCTTCGTCAGATCGCCCGTTGCAGTGCTCCACACCCAGATCCCACGGTCATCGAGCGCGACGTTCCCGAACTCGTCATTGCCAGCATCACGCGCAAAGACCAGATAGGTTCCATCCGGGCTCCAGGCGCCGAGACGCGCACCGAACGACTTCGGGACCACCGTCTGCTCACAGGTCTTCACATCAACCACCTTGAGGCACCGGCTCTCCAGGTAGACGAGACGATCGCCGGTCGGAGCGACCTGGACGTTGTGGATCTGGGCCGTCCCGGTTTCCTGCGCCAGCAGACGCTTCCCGCCGGTATCGAGGTCGAGCCGCCAGAGGCGGCGGGTGCCGTGCAGCACATCATCGGCATCAAACCAGCTGTCGCTGATGGTGGTGTAGGTGATGGCGCGGCCGTCCGGGAACCAGGAGATGCCGCCGTGACTGACGTCCGAGGCAACCATCGGGTCATCCAGCATCGCCAGGCATCTCCGGCCGTCGCGGACCGGGGCCTCCAAGCGTCGCACCGGCGGGCTGGGCGTCATAAGGGCGTGGTGTGCGACAAGCCAGAGTCCGAGTGCGGCTGCGGGGGCAATCGCCAGCGCCCACCGCCAACGCGGCGCGCGCCGCGAGCGCATCTCTGCCGCTCCATCAAGCACCCGCGCGTGCCACTGCTCTGTCAGCGGTATCTGTGCTTTACTCAGCAGTCTCGCCACTTCCCCATCTACTCGCAGCTCATCCATCGTGGGCCAACCTCTCCCGGGCCTTGTTCCTGGCTCGGTGAAGAATGGAATGAATAGCTCGCTCCGATCGGCCGACTATCCTCCCGATCTCGGGCGCCGATAGCTCGTCAGCCGCGCTCAGCACCAGTACCTCATACTCCAGGCTCGAGAGCACCTCAGCGAGCGCCGCTACTCGCCGCTGGGCATCGACACGGGATGAGAGCACCTCTGCCATGTCCTCAGTCGCAGGGGTTTCGGCCACCGCGTCAATTGAAACCTGGGAAGAGGTCGGGATGGACGTTCGCCGTCCTCGTCTGCGAAGTTCGTCCTGTACCTTGCGTCGGGCGATTCCGAATAGCCAGGCTGAGAAGCTCGATCGGCGGGGGTCAAACCTGGAGATGTTTCGGACCGCATCGAGGAGAACAAGGACGGTCACATCCTCGGCTGCGGGCCGATCGCCCACCAACCAGGCCTGCGCGAATCGGTCGAGCCTCGGCCCGAAGCGCTCGCACAGCTCCGCGATTGCCTGCGGCGAGGCGTCGCGGAGACCTTGCAGCAAATCATCATGCGATACCCGCGATACCGTCGGCCTGGCTTGTGCGGCTTCCGGCTCTGGCACTACGGTCGCCCTCCGTGACGGCAGTTGGAGCAGTGCTATCCAACAGGTAGTATCGTTGATTCCCCCCAAACTGTCGCGCGCAGCCTCGGGCGTCGCCTGACCCGGCACCGTCATGTTCGCCGGGGCACACGGTACCGGAGCATTGTACCGCGCCTCAGGGACACGTCAACGCGTCGACATGGACTGAGTGGCAACCCGTTTCGACCGCCCCCTGTCCTACCCCGCTTGAGAGTCGAACCCTCCCGAAATCGGCCCCTCAAAAAAGCAAGCAAATTGCTCACTTTCTCTACCAGCGGACGGAATGGAAGTAGTCCACAGCTTTCAGAGAAAGAGAGAGCGGAACGAGGATTCCAGGGGGGATTTGGTGTTCGAATGTGCACACCTCGTCCATATCTTGCCGGTGACGCCGAAGGCCCGTAGGTCTGCCAGAGAAGCCAGGACAAGCCAGAAGGCGCCCTCGGTCGAACCGTCCGTAACCTCGGCGCATCCGTGAATCGCCTTTGACCGGCCTTCGCGCGCTCTGCTATACTCCTCCCGCCATGCAGTCCTCCCGTGAGAGTCTCACGCCCAAGCGCATCATCGTGATCATGGACGGCGCGGCCGACGAGCCGCAGCCCGACCTGGGCGGCCGCACCCCACTCCAGGCGGCGCGCATGCCGCATTCCGATCGCATCGCTCGCGAAGGAATCTGCGGCCTGGCACAGACGATTCCACCCGAGATGGAGCCGGGCAGCGACATCGCCACTCTCTCCATCCTCGGTTACGATCCCCGGCGCTACCACACCGGCCGGGCGCCGCTCGAGGCCGCCAGCCTCGACATCCCCCTGAACGCCGATGACGTCGCCTTCCGCTGCAATCTGGTCACATCAGATGGCGAGATGCTCATCGACTATTCTGCCGGCGAGATCCCGACCGCTGATGCGCACACCTTGATGCGATTCGTCGGCGACAAGCTTTCCACGAGCCGCATCCAGTTCTACCCCGGTGTGAGCTACCGCAACGTTATGGTCTGGCGCGGGGGATCGCCTGAGGTGAGAACGACGCCGCCCCACGACATCATCGGGCAGCGCATCGAGCCATACCTGCCCATGGGCGATGGCGAGGCGATGCTGCGGCAGCTCATCTTCGACTCGCTGGAGATACTCGACAGTCACGATATCAACAAGCGCCGCCGCGACCAGGGCGAGAATCCTGCGAACATGATCTGGCTGTGGGGCCAGGGCAGGAAGTGCCAGCTCCCGCAGTTCGCCGTCACGCGGGGAATGCCGGGCATCGCCATCGCCGCGGTCGACCTCGTCAAGGGAGTGGCGAAGTGCGCCGGCCTGGCCGCGCCAGAGGTGCCAGGCGCCACCGGGAACCTCGACACAGACTACTCGGCCAAGGCAGCGGCCGCCATCGAGGCGCTCGATGACTACGACTTCGCCGTCGTCCACATCGAGGCGCCGGACGAGGCGAGCCATCAGGGCAGCCCTGAGCGGAAGGTGTGGGCGCTCGAGCAGATCGATGAGAAGGTCGTCGGGCCCTTGCTGGATCACCTCGAGCGCCTGGCCGGCAGCCGCATCATGATTGTGTCAGACCATTACACGAAGATCTCGACGAAGACCCATGCGCGGGAGCCGGTGCCGTTTGCACTGCTTGGCCTGTCTCGCGACAAAGCGGAGGCATTCGATGAGCAGAACGCCGCCAGCACCGGGCGCTTCATCGAGGAAGGCTGGCGTCTCCCGGACCTCCTCTTCGAGGGTTGACACCTCGCCCTTCCTCGAAACGGTGCGGGGGACAATCGAGAGGCATGGCATGGTCGCGCCTGGCGACCTCGTGATCGTCGCGGTCTCCGGCGGGTCGGACTCGACCGCGCTGCTTCACGCACTTGCCCAGCTCAGATCTGCTCTGAGCATCCGGCTCCGCGCCGCACACGTCCACCACGGCATCCGCGGCAGGGAGGCCGACGCAGACGCAGAGGCAGCAAGAGAGCTCGCGAGCGACCTCAACATCCCCTTCAGCCTGCGCAGAGTCGACGCGCCGGCCCATGCTCGGAAACGCGGGCTGTCCCTCGAGACGGCCGCCCGGGAGCTTCGGTACGCTGCGCTGGAGGGAATCTCCCGGCGCTGCCGCGCGAGCAGGATTGCGACCGGCCACACGCTCGATGACCAGGCCGAGACCGTCTTGCTGAACTGCCTGCGCGGCGCCGGCCCGCGCGGCCTGGCCGGCATTCCTCCCGTGCGGGGCAGCATCATCCGCCCGCTCATCGGCATAGGCAGAGCGGATGCCCGGCGCTACTGCGAGGCGCAGCGCCTGCGCTACCGGGTCGACCGCTCGAACGCCGATCCCGCCCACACGCGCAACCGTATCCGCCACGAGATCATCCCGGCGCTCCAGCGCCTCCAGCCCGCAGTCGCCTCGCACCTGGCGCGCCTCGCCGCGATCATGCGGGCTGAGGACGAGTTCATGGCGGCGCAGGCCGACGCCGCGCTCCGCCGGATCGCCGCAGCAACCGCGCAAGGTGTGAAGCTCCAGCTCGACAGTTTCGCCGCGCTATCGCCGGCGCTCCAACGCCGCGTCGTCCGCGCCGCCATCGCGAAGATCAAGGGCGATGAGCTCGACCTGGAGCTCGAACGCATCGACGCTGTCGTCGCATTGGCCCTTTCGGGCCGAACCGGCTCGGTGATCGAACTCCCCGGCGGGCTCTGCGCGCGGCGCGGCTATGGCAACCTCGTCATTGGTCGTGCGTCGCCCGCGACCGAGCCGGCTCGCGGGGAATGGGAGCTTCCGATCCCAGGTGAGGTCTGCATTCCGGAGCTTGGCGTCCGCATCTCAGCACGGCCCACCCGGTCGAGGAGAATGCCGGGCAATCCGGCTCTCGCGCTCCTGGATGCCGATTCCCTCCAAGCTCCATTAGCCATCCGCGCGCGGCGCCATGGCGATCGCTTCCGCCCGAGTGGGATGAGCGCGTCCGTCAAGCTCCAGGATTTCTTCGTCAACGCCAAAACGCCGCGGGGAGAGCGCGACCACATTCCGCTCGTGCTGTCGGGCGGCGAGATCGTGTGGGTGGTTGGTCACCGGGTGAGCGATCTTGCCAAGGTGACGGAGCGGACGCGCCGAACCCTTCGGCTCGAAGCGAGGAAGCTGTAGGGGCGCATGGCCACGCGCCCTACCATTGGAGGTGTACGATGCCTGCGAATCCTGAGATCGCCGAGAAGCAGCGCCGCGTCAACGATCTGCTCGAGATGGGCGGCTACGACGCCATGCTGCTGGGCCGAATCGACAATTTCGCCTGGTTCACCTGCGGCGGGCAGTGCCATGTGAACACGGCCGCCGAGACGGGCGTCGGCTCGCTGCTCATCCACCGGAACCGCACGACGCTGATCGCTAACAATGTCGAGCGTCCCCGGCTGCTGCAGGAGGAGCTTGCCGGCCTTAGGTTCGACGAGGAGATCAGCCTCTGGGCCGAAGACGCGCTCGCGCCGGCCGTCGCCAGGATCGCCTCCGGTCAGAAGATCATCTCCGATGTCGCCCTTCCCGGTGTGACCGCGTGCCCGGACGACATCGCCCGCATGCGCGCATCGCTCACACCCGAGGAGGTGCAGCGCTATCGCGCCCTGGGCGAGGAGGTCGGCGCCGCGCTTGGCCAGGCCTGCCTCGAGATCGAGCCGGGGATGACCGAGCACGCAGTGGCGGCGGCCGTCGCCCGTCGCCACTGGGAGCGGGGCATCGTCCCCATCGTTGTGCTCGTCGCTGCCGACGACCGGTTGATGAAGTACCGGCACCCGATCCCGACCGGCAACGAAGTCAAGCGAACGGTGATGCTCGTCGTATGCGGGCGCCGGCATGGCCTGATCGTGTCGGCGACGAGGATCGTGAGCTTCGGTCGGCTCTCGGACGAGCTCCGCAAGAAGCACGATGCCGTTGCCCGGGTCGACGCGGCTTTCATCGCCAACACGAAGGTCGGCGCGAGGATCGGGGACATCGTCAAGGCCGGCCTCGCCGCCTATGCCGCCGAGGGATACCCCGACGAGTGGAAGCTCCACCACCAGGGCGGGCCTACCGGTTACGCCGCCCGCGATTACCGGGCAACGCCGGACATCGACAACAAGGTCGAGCCGAACCAGGCGTTCGCCTGGAACCCCTCCATCACCGGGACCAAGTCCGAGGACACGATCATCGCCCTGACGAGCGGGCCCGAGGTCATCTCCGCCTCCCCTGGCTTCCCGACGATAGAGGTAGGGGCGCATGGCCATGCGCCCCTACGCCGCCCCGACATCCTCGTCCGGTAACGCCACGCGCGCGCCACTCCCGACTGCGGCACCCGCGGGCGGAGAGCGCCTCCGCCCGCGGGTGTGACTTCTTGGTGTCGGCGATCTCGGCCCTGATTCCTCCGCTGCTGGAACCGCACCCCCCTTCCCTCCTGACGGCCGGCGGGCAAGCCCCCTCGAACGGCTGCGGAGAGGGGGCGCCGACACAATAGGAGGCAATCAGAAGAGACGCGGGGTGAGGTTTCCAGAACCGCCCGACGGTGATGGACGACGACCCTGCCTCCGAAGCTCAGCCGACGTTTCGAAGTCACACCTCCGCCTGCCCGTGCTTCACCTCGTGCCTCACCCCGCCGAAAATGTCAGTAGCGCTGGTCGCCTTGGCGCCTATTCCGCACATTGCGCAGCGGAGTCGCACAACGCCGCGCCGATTGCATGGCGTCCGTGACAGACTTGTCGGGAAGGATGTGCTACGAATCTGAGGCGACACTGGGTGTGACCGCTGAAAGTTGGAGAGGCCGGGTCGCACCCTCACCCCTGTCCTGCGGACATCCCCTCTCCAAGCTTGGAGAGGGGAGCGAGGGGTGAGGAAGACCGACAGACCAATGGGAAACGGTCACACCCGCGACACTTCGCAGGAAAGGACGGTGACTCTGCCCATGCGAATGCTTGGAGTAGTGATTGCGGTAGTGGCCTTGCTGCTGATGGCTGGCGCGTTGTGGGCGCAGTACGGTTCGTACGGCTCCCAGTCCGAGCCGATGGCGAAGCCGGAGGCCGGCATGACGGCGAAGCCTGAGACCGGCATGATGCCAGCCGCGAAGGAGTTCGAGCGCTGCACAAAGACCTGCACGCTGCTCATGGACAACTACCACAAGATGTACCCGACCATGCGGGCCCATGAGGGCGATAAGCGGTGCTGGAGCACCTGCTGGTCTCGCTACGGCGAACGCAGCAACCCGACAGCCGACGAGCAGAAGGGAATGTGGATGAAGCAGATGTCCGGGCGCATGCACGCGAATCAGTGCGCCCAGGCATGCTGGCGCGTCCACCACGACGACTCGAAGGAAGTGGCCGTCGGTGGTTGGCGCAGCGTCCCACGCGAGGTGGGCTGCGCCCATTGACCCGACAGCCTGACGGTGTGACCGACTGATGCAGCGGGCGCGCGTCGCGCGCCCGCTGCGCGCGAACCGACCGTCGCTTGGCTAACCCCCGCTCGTCGGCGCGCTTGTGCTGCTGAGCGAAGCCTCGCGGCTCTCCGGAGGGACATTGGCGGGCGCATCGCCTGAGAACATCTCCGTCACCCACACCCGGCCGTCCGCCATCTCGTACACGCCGACCCCCATCCGGACGTACTCGACGTCCGTGATGTTGGCCTTGTGCTCCTGGCTCTCCATCATCTGATTGTGGATGACCGCCATCAACGGCTGCGCGGCCCGCCCGATGTTCTCGCCCACCACGCCCTCGGGTCGCCGGCCCAGCGCGGCTGCGTAGCGGTCCAGTGGGGTGGTCGGCGCCGGCGCGGGAGCGATGTGGTCGAAGTAGCCGCGCCGCGCCATGTCGAGGCTGTGAGCGCGGGCCGCTTGCACGAGCGTCGGATCAAGCTCCAGACAGCGGAAACCACCGGCACGCCGCTCCTCGTTCACGATCTGGAGCACGAGCGCCTCGTCCGGCGACAGGCGCACCGGGGCCACGATCAAAGCTAGTGGCGATGCCGAAGGCGCTATGGAGAACGCAACGCCGGCGCCGGCGGCGCCGGCCGCGGTGCACGCCGCCGACGCAGGCCCGGCCGCCCCTGGCGTCGGAAGAGCGCAGGTCAGTCGTACCAGTCCCACAAACACCGCGAACGTCGAGCAGAATGCGAACACGTGATCCCCAGCTCCGGAACTGTCACTCGTAGTTTACCCCGGGCCGGTGAAGAAACAGTGAAGGCCTCCAGAACCTTCAACGGCGCGGGCCCGCCGCCGGCAGGATGCTCGCCTTGCGGATCTTGTCGCCCCGTTGAATCCGGTCAATCACGTCGATCCCGTTGGTGATCTCGCCGAACGCGGTGAACCCCAGCCGGTCGAGGTGAGGCGCGTCGCCCAGGCAGATGTAGAACTCGGTGCTCGCCGAGTTCGGGACCATCTCGTTGCCGCGATAGGAGCGGGCCATGGCGATCACGCCCCGCGTGTGCTTGATCGGCGACCGCTCGTCTGGGACGGTGTAGCCGGCCGGCGGCCGGCCCACCAGGCTCGGGTCCCCGGCCTGGATGACGAACCCTGGCTCGACCCGATGGAATGGCATGCCATCGTAGAACCCGGTCTTGATCAGATTGAGGTAGTTGGCGACCGCGGTGGGCGCGGCCGCGCCGTCGAGCTCCAGCGTGATCGTGCCCTTGTCCGTCTTCAGCGCGACCATAACCTTGCCTGCTTTCCTGGCCGCCGCGATCTCCTTCTCCGTCGGGGCATGCAGCGCGGGCGGCTTCGCCGCGGGCGGTTTCCGCCGCGGGCGCGGGGCACGTGCGGCGGCGAGCGCGCCCGATACCCCTACGGCGAGCACTATGGCGATAGCCGCAAGCAGCCTTCTCATCTTCGTAGCTCCTGTCAGTTCAACCGTCACAACGTTCGAGTCACCTTCCTCAGCCGCCGCGGCGCATCCGGGCTCAGCCCTCTGACCAGCGCCAGATGACAGGCGAACAGCTGCCCAAGCGTCGCCAGCGGGATCGGGCTCAGGCCCTCGCGCAGGCGAGTCGGGTACCTGATCCCCAGGGTGCAGTGACGCAGCATCGCCTCGCGGTCCGTGAACGCCAGCACGTCCACCTCCTGCTTACGCAGTCTCTTCGCCAGGTCGACCATGAATCCGTGGGTGGGTCCGTGTGGCGCGAAGAGCAGCACCGGCGTGTCCCGCTCGACGAACGCGATCGGCCCGTGCAGGAAGTCCGCGGCCGACATCCCGGAGGACCCGATGTAGCACGTCTCCATGAGCTTCAGCGCGGTCTCGCGCGCGGTGGCGTAGTTGAACCCGCGGGCGAGGCACACGAAGCGCGGCGCGTAGCGGTAGTAGGGCGCCACCTCGGCGACGGCATCCTCGCAGGCGACGGCATCGCGGATCGCGTCGGCGATCGACGCGATCTCAGCCTCCTCGATGTCGCCGCCCATCGCCCGGCAGATCATCGCCATCGCCACGAGCTCGCACGTGAACGTCTTGGTGGCGGCGACGGCCCGCTCTTCGCGAGCATGCAGCTGGATCGTATGGTCCGCGACCTGTGCCAATGAGGAACGAGGGGCGTTCGTCACCGCCAGCGTGAACGCGCCCGCGCGCCGCGCCTCCTCGAGCGCCTTCACCACGTCCGGGCTCTCGCCCGACTGTGAGACGCCGATCGAGAGCGCGCCCCTGATGTGCATCGGCGCCGGGTAAAGCGTGAACAGCGACAGCGCCGCGCCGGACACCGGGATGCCCACAAAGTGCTCGAAGAGATAGCGCCCGAACACTGCCGCGTTGTCGGAGGTGCCGCGGCCCGCGACGAGTATCAGCGGCGGAGGGTCGTGCCGGAACCGCGCCAGAGCCTTGTCGAGCCGCTCCGACTCACGCGCGATGAGCGTCTCCACTCGCTCCGGCTCCTCGTGGATCTCTCGGAGCATCCAGGGCTGCCGCGGCGGCGGAGTCCGCGTCTTCAGCGTGATCGCCTTCTTCTCATCTCTGGGCATCTGCCTAGAGCGCATTTCATAACCCTCGGTCGCCTGGCTGTTCGCCAGAGACGCTGGCATGAAATGCGCCTGCTGGAGCCTGGCGGCTTGTGCTGCTGTTTCATAGCCTCAGATGGAGGTTATGAAACAGCTTCTACACTCTCATCTACTCCGGGAAGAACCGTGCCTCGAGCGCCCGGCAGAGGTAGTGGTAGATCGGCACATGAAGCTCCTGCACATCCGGGGTTGTCTCACCCGGCGCGTCGATGCAGATGTCGCACAGCTTCGCCAGCCGCCCACCGCCCTGTCCGGTCAGAGCGATCGTCACCATGCCCACCGCCCGCGCCGTGCGCGCCGCCATGACCACGCTCCGCGCGCGGCCCGTCGTGCTGATGGCGAGCAGCACATCACCGGGACTCCCCAGCGCGTTGACCAGCTGCGCGAAGATGAGCGAAGCATCCACATCGTTGGCGAAGGCGGAGGCCAGGCTGGGGTGTCCGGCCAGCGAGATCGCGGGCAGTCCTTGCTGCAGCTTCGCGCCCAGCTCCGCACCATCGTCTCCCTGCTGGGCAAGCGCCCCCCGCACATCCTCCGGCAGCGGCCGTTTGCGCTCGAATCCCTTCAGCAGCTCGCCGGCGATGTGCTCGCAGTCGGCCGCGCTCCCGCCGTTGCCGCAGAGCAGCAGCTTACCGCCGGCCTCAAACGACGTCTCCAGCGCCTCGCGCGCGGCCTCGATCTCCCGGCGACACGAGCCCAGCACCGGGTAGCGACCTATCAGCCTCGCAAGCATCGCCTCAGCCGCGCTCACATTGCCACCTCCACCCGCACCGGTCGGGCGGCCCTGCGCTTGGGCAACGGGATCACGAACTCGCCATCGGTCGCGTCGATCGGCGTGCCATCGACCGTCACCCGAGTCTCGGACTTCCTGCCACTCCTTCGGCGGAAGCGGAAGTGATACTCCACGCCGCGGAACCGCTTCCTCACCTCATACTCCCGCCACTCGGGCGGCGCGGCCGGCGCGACGCGCAGCCCATCGAAGTCCGGCAGGACGCCGACCATCCGGTCGATGGTGCGCAGATACCAGGCGGTCGATCCGGTGAAGTTCGAGTACAGGTTCATCCCGAAGTTCGGGTGCGACGGACCCACCGCGAAGTTCGACTGCTGGTGCGGCGGCCCGGTGGCGATGTCCGGGAAGGTATTGCCCGCCAGCGACAGCTTCATCTGGCGATAGGCTTCTTGGGGCCGGCCGGAGCATACCAGTCCATAGACATAGAACGCATGGGCGTGCGTATACACCGCGCCGTTCTCGAACTGCCCTGGTGTGACATCCGCGATGCGCCCCGCCAGCTCCCGGCTCGTCTGCGTGTAGGGGATGTCGACGAGCGCCACCCCCACGGGAGTTGCCAACCGATTCATCCCCTTGAGCAAGGCCTCCTCGCGACCGGCCGCCGCTGCAACGCCTGAGAGAAGCGCCCACGCGTTCACGGTCGCGTGGATCCTCCCCTCTTCGTTCTCGTTCGCGCCCAGCGCGACACCGTCATCGTTGAACCCGAAGATGTAGTGGTCCCCATCCCACGCGCTCGCGTTGACCGCCTCCGTCATCGTCTCGATGATGAGATTGAGCAGGTCGGCGGTGCGCCTGTCACCAAGATACTCCGCGAGCTTCAGCAGCCGCTTCGATGCGAAGACCAGCGCGATCGAAAGCCACGTGCTGACTCCCCGGCCCCGCTTCGATAGGCCGTCCATTGCATCGTTCCAGTCGCCATGCCCGATGAGACAGAGCCCCTTCTGCCCGCGGCTGTTGAACAGCCCTTGCAGCGCCAGCAGCGCGTGCTCGTACACTGATTTCTTGATGCGGTTGTCCTGCCGATGTGTCGCCAGGTCGTAGAACCCGATCTTCTCATCGAGGATGCTGAAGTCGCCCGTTTCCTCGAGGTACGTGACCAGCGTATCGGCGATCCACACCGGGCTGTCGCCATACATGCGCTCGTCATTGGGCGCGTTCGTGTTCGGGTACTTGAAGAACTGCCGGATGGCGCGACCGTCGCGAAGCTGGTAGTTCAGCGCGATCGGCAGGAAGTTGCGCACGAAGTCCGGCTCGAAGCTGCACAGCCCCAGCATATCTTGCAGGACATCGCGATAGCCCATCTGGTCGAGCGCCCGGGTGAAGCGCGCGGTGTTGTGCTGCTGATACTTCAGCCATACGTTGTAAAGGCGGTCGGTCTCCTCGTCCTGGGTCCGTACTCTCGCGCGGCTGAACATCTCTCGCCACGCGCCTACACTTCGCTCGAATTCGCGCTCGACTCCGCGCCCTGAGAAGTACCTGCGCTTCAGCGCGGATAGGTGCTTCCGGTAATCGGGTCGCTCCCTCTCCGTTCGGCCGACGAGCACGTGCAGCGTTCGAGACGCGCCCGGCGCCAAGTTCACGCCGAACTGCAGCGCGCCGACCAGGCCGAGGTACGGCTGCAGCCCGAGCGAGTTCCGGCACCGGCCCTCTTCCACCGCCCGAGGGAACTCGCGGAAGTGCCCGCCGCCCGTGAACTCCTCCCCGCTCAGGTCGAAGCTCTCGAACGGCGCGCTCGACATCATGAAGCCGGTGCGCGGCAGCGCATTCGCCTTGTGACGGTTCAGCGCGACGATCGCCCGCAAGTCCTTCAGGTGATCGCCGACCGAAGTGACCCGCGGGTCGAAGTAGTAGGACGGATGGCTCTCCAGGCCCCAGTTCACCCGCGTGAACAGCTTCAGCCGCCGCGGCCGGCTGCTGGTGTTCGTGAGCGTGATCGTCCAGACCTCGCACGTGTCGTCCACCGGCACGAAGATGCGCAGACGAGAGCGGATCTGGCGCCGAGTGCTCTCTGTCTCCATCCACCCGGGGTGCATGCAGCACGAGTAACCCGAGTGTCGCTCGGGTTCGCACCCGACCTGGGGGAGGAGGTACCAGATCGCCGGCCGGCCGGCGCGCTCCTCACGCAGGTAGAACTCGCGCACATCGGTGCTGCGCGGGGCAGTGGGGACGTAGCTCGTGTCCTTGTGTGATGTCACCGGCCCGGCGAGCACGCTCTCATAGCAGAGGAATCCCAGCCCGGTCGGATCGCAGAACGACCCGACCACCCCGTACGGCTCCTCGTGCGGACTGCCCATCAGATGCAGCCACGGCCGCGGCGTGTCCGGCCGGTGGACCGACAGACAGCTCTCCGTTAGGAAGCCATCCTTGTCGCGCACATCCTGGAATCGCGAGTAGCGCGTCTCCAGCCCCTGCGCCTGCGCCTTCGTGAACCCCGCGCGGGGCGACTTGCGCTGTGCGAGATTGCGCTTCGCCTTGGCGACGAGGTGCTCGAGACTCACCTCCCCACGGGCTGATGGCTGCCGCTGGCCGTTCCTCATCGGGCCGCCGCCTGCGCCAGCTCTCGCCCCAGTTGCCTCGCCCTCTCCATCACCTCCGCCCTCTTTGCCGCGTCGCCGGGATCACCAATGCCGCCCTCGGCGATTCGCCCGATGACCTCACACCTCAGATCGCGCATCACGCTGGCCACATACTCGGCCATCCGCTTCGGCGTCTCCTGCTCCTCATCGGCCTGCACCACGATCACCGCGCCCTTGCGCGTTCCCTCCAGGCCGAGATGCCAGCCGCCCTCCTCGGTGTAGAAGGCATAGAGCCGATCGATCACCCGTTTCAGCGAGCCCGACACGTTCCAGAAATAGACCGGCCCCGCGAACACCCACCCATCGGCCCGCTTCAGCGCCGCGTAGATCCGCTGCATATCGTCGTCCTGAATGCACCCGGCCTCCGCGCTCTCCAGCCACATGCGGTCCCCATCGCAGTCGCCGATGTTCATCGTCGCCGGGTCGAACCGCGTCGTCTTCGCGCCCGCCTCCCGCGCGCCCTCGAGCAGCGCCTCGACCAGAGTCGCCGTGTTGCCCTTCAACCTCGCGCTTCCGCAGATCGCAACAACCTCCATGACCTCCTCCTGCACGGCCCATTCCCCGATCGTTCGGCACGAGCCTTGGTCGCCTCAGGCGACTTGCTCCTGCCCCCGTTCATCGCCACACCCCGTGCCGAACCGCGAACCACCCGACCTCCCCCGCTCGTTCGCGTTGCTTCGGTAGTTCACTGCCGAAGCCCCTCCACCGAAGGCTACCCTGCCCCCTCCCGTCACCATACCCCATACCGAACCGTGAAGTCCCCGAACTCGCCCCGCGGCTGCTCCCAGCTCACCATCACGTTCCTGACATGCGCGCCGCTCGGGCCGCGGCGCAACTCCGCGAGGAACTCCGCGAGCAGCGACCGGTCGCCCTCCGCCACCACCTCCACCTCGCTGGTCGGCAGGTTCCTCACGTATCCGCCTATGCCCCGCATGCCGGCGCGCGACTCGGCAAACGCCCGGAACCCGACCATCTGAACGGTGCCGGAGATGATCGCTCGAAACCGCGCCGACCCCTGTAGGGGCGCGCCGCTGTGCGCCCCCCGAGGTCCGCGCTCTTGTCGCTGCTTCGATAGCTTCACTGCCGAAGCCCCTTCCCGCGGTCACAGCTCGTAGGGGAGCCCCTCTGCTTGTCCCGAGCGAAGTCGAGGGGCGGGCTCCCGCTCGCCCCGCCGCCCATTCGGTCCTCACAGCCTCCGTCGGAGGTTCTCCTCAGCCCTCACCGCGACGATCTGCCCGAAGAAGAACCGATGGTAGTCGCCCCGGGGATAGGATCCCCTCATCAGGTGCTGCGCCAGCGTCTTCGGGACGAGGTCGTTGATGTGGACGACCTTGCACTCGTAGTGGAGCAGGCACTCCTCGATGATGGGCGATCTCACCTCCGGGCTCCTGTGCGCGGTGAGCCGCGCCTCGGCGAACTTATCATGATCCCGCCCCGAGACGGTGCCACAGAAGGAGGCCACATCGGCGAGTGTGCGCGGCAGGAGATTGACGGTGAAATCGCCGGTCGCGTTGATGCAGCCGTAGGTGTAGCGCGACTGGCGGACAGGCACGATGAAGATCGGCTCACCCCAGAAGACGCCGACCGACCCCCACCCGATGGTCATCGCGTTCGGCCGGCCGCGCTTGTCAAGCGAAACCAGCAGTAGCCCCGGGTGGGCGAGCGCCTGCACCGTCTCCGGAAGGTAGTCCGCGGGTCCGACCTGGATCTTGGCCATCGCACACACTCTGCCACTCTGCGAAGTGGCGAGGCCGCTTCGCTACGAAGCACGAGCCTCGCGTGATAGCGAGGTGATTCGATGACCAGTCCTCCTACCCCTTGCGCCGGGCCGCGCCTCGCGGCCGGCTCACTGCCCCTCTTCGAGCCCGGCACCGCTCCGGCGATCGCGGCCTTCCGTGATGTTGCCGCCTACCGCCTTGACCTCGTTGCCGGTCTGGTGGAGCCGGAGCTGCACCAGTCGCATCACGTCAGCGCCCCAGAGGCGCACTGCCCCGGCGAGCAGCGCGACCACGAGCAACCTGATCAGCCAGGTATTGCGGGCCTGATGGACGGCGCGCTGGTGGGCCGTGCGCATGTAATCGGCATCCGACGGGAGCCCCTCGTAGTAATCCTTGACTGGCTTGCCGCGCCCGCGTGTCTGAGCGCCGCGCCCTCTTCCCCGTGCCATTCTTCTCCCTCCCGGCAGTGGGACAGACTCCCGAGATGAGCCGGCATTCCTGCTCGGACTCACTTTACCACATGCGGCAGAGACGCTATTCCACAGGGGCCTGCAGCTTTGCCAGATCGCTCTTCAGGGCGTTGATCGAGTCGATCGAGGCCGGGTCAACCTCGTTGAGGAATGCCAGGTAAAGGCTGACCATATCGCCGTAGTAGACCGTCCAGAGAAGCTGCGCCAGCGGCGACTGGCCTTCTGCCTCGACGACGTGAACCGGGGCCTTCGGCTTGAGGAACTTCGACCTGGTGATATCCACCCGCGCGCGCACCCGCCAGTGATCGCCCGAGCATCGCAGGATGATGACGCTGAGAATGTCGCGCCACCGCTCGCCCCGCTCCCAGCCGATCACCTCGTTGTGGCTCATCTCGGGGTACTCGCTGGAGTAGGCCAGCATCTTGCTGTTCTCGTTGAACTGCGTCCGCCAGCGATAGGCGGCCGCGCCCATGATCCCTACTGTTCCCTGGACCCAGGGCAGGCGACCGTACAGCTCGCGCGCAAGCTGCTTCGCCGCATTATCGCCAGTGGGGATATCGGGCTGCAGTCGATCGCGGAGATGCTCCAGCAGCGGGATGGCCTCGCCCAACTGCCTGCCGGCCCCGGGGTAGACGCCCAACGTCTCCAGCACCCGCACCAGAGGAATGAGCGAGTAGCCGAGCGCGGCCCGCGGTGGCATCGGGGGCTCGGTCTGTGGGATCTCGAGCAGCGCCATTCGGCGGCCCTTGTGCTCCTGCGCCACCTCGCGCAGCTTCCCCCCGGTGGTGATGCAGAGAATGCGAGCCTCGCGCTTGAGGGCAGCGCCAGTCGCGGCGAGCGTCTCCTCGGTGTTGCCGGAATGGCTCGAAGCGATGAACAGGGTGTCCGGCCCCACATACTCCGGGATCTCGTACCCGCGGTTGACCAGGATGGGTACGCTCGACCTGCCCTCACAGAGCCGGGCCAGGAAATCCCCCGCCACCGCCGATCCGCCCATCCCGGAGAGCACGACAAGCCTGGGGTTCGCGAACTCTTTGGGCGGCTCGAATGCCCGGCCGATCTGTGCCGCCTCCTTCACCTGGTCGGGATAGCCAGCCGCGAAGCCCATCATCCCCGCCGGATCGAGCTTCGCCCATGCCTCGCGATCGTCCAGGTCTATCCGGCTCTCGCCCCCCGCATCCACCTTCCTCGCCATGCCCACACCTCCGATCTTCCTGACCGCCGGGACGGGCACCGCGAGGTCCACCCCGCTGATCTACTCGGCAACGAAGGGCAGCAGCGCCACCTGCCTCGCCCGCTTGATCGCGGCCGAAAGCTTGCGCTGATGCTTGAGGCACGTGCCCGTCATCCGGCTCTTCAGTATCTTGCCGCGGTCGGACACGAAGTCCCGAAGCCGCTGGTGCTCTTTGTAGTCGATGCGCTTTACCTTATCGACACAGAAAGCGCACACCTTGCGGCGCGGCCGCCGCCCCATCCGACCGCCAGCGCCTCTTCGGCCGCCCCCCTCGCGGTCGTCGCGATCGCGGTCGCGACCACGCGAGCCCCTTCGTGGTTCCCCGTAGTCCCCGAAGACCTCCTCGCCGAATACCCCGCTTCTGTCGTCAGCCTGAGACATCCTTATCTGCCTTTCAGATACCCATCACTGCCTAGAAGCTATCTCAAAACTCCGTCAGGAGGTTGGAGATAGCTTGCCCCAAGCACTCACGTGAGTATTGAGATGACTTCCAGAGAATGGCGCCCCTGGGAGCGCACGCGTCTCGCCTGCCCCGCCGCTCTCGCCCTCTCCGGGCGTCCGCCCACGGCGGACATGAGCGGCTGTCGCGATCCCTTCACTCGTCAGTCCACGGGCCCGGGCCCTCGTCCGCCCCGACTTCCGGCTCCGGCCCGTCGCCGCCCGCCGCCGCTTCGGGGACCTGGGCGCCCTGCTCCCGCGGTCGGTCGAGCCCTTGGACGTTGTCGGCCACCACCTCGGCCGTAGTCCTTTTCTGTCCGTCCTGAGTGGTCCACTGGCGGATCTGCAGCCGCCCCTCGATCGCTACCAGTCGGCCCTTCCCAAGGTAGTTCGCGGCGAACTCGGCCTGTTGCCGCCATGCTACGACATTGATGAAATCCGTCTGCTTTTCGCCGCCCTGGCTGGACCGTCGCCTGTCAACCGCCACTCGGAGGCTGGCCACCGGCACTCCGCTGGGCGTGTACCGCAGCTCGGCATCTGCCACCAGACGACCAATCAACATCACTCGATTGAGCATACCGCTTTCCTCCCGTGGGGGTCCCCCCACAGTGTGCACGGGGCCGCCGCGCTGCCAATGAACGGGTGCCGAGACGAGCGGTGAACGGTGCGCGCGGCCGGAATGCTAGTCCTCGTCCAGCTTCACCACCATGTGCCGGAGCACGTTCTCCGTCACAGACAGTTGCTGGTCCAGCTCTTTGACAGCCGCTGGATTGGTGCGCAGCTCGGCAAGGATGTAGATGCCATCCCGCCGGCCCTTGATCGGGTAGGCCATGCGCCGCCGCTCCCACACTGCCAGCTTCTTGACTTCGGCGCCGCGGGAAACGGCAAGGTCTCGGAGACGCCCTTGGATCGTTTCGATGTCACTGTCGGAGAGCGTCGGATCGACAATGAACATGATCTCGTAGTCGCGAATAGGAGGGGTCCTCCTTCCTATGGTCTCGTGCGGCTCCCACAGTGGGAGCAGGAAGGCCAATCGAAGGCAGCCTCAGCCAGGCTGCATCAATGGCACAACGCCCCGGATTATACCATCCTGCCGGACCTGCCGCAACCCCCGTGGGCCGTTCCAGAACCTCTCGTGGGGCAGGGGCACAGCTCCTGCCCCATCGGCGTTCATCCTCGGAGATCCGCGTTCATCGGCGGTTGGCCGTTTCCGCGCTTCCTCACCCCCCCACCTCCGCCGTACAATGCGCGCACTTCGTCGCCTTGATCGGAATCGTCGAAAGACAATACGGGCACTCTCTGGTTGTCAACGCTGCCGCGGGTGCCGGCCGCCTCAGCTTGTTCACCTGCTTCACCAGCAGGAACACCGCGAATGCCACCAGCACGAAGCTGACGACATTGTTGATGAATACCCCGTACTTGATCGCCACCTCAGGGCTATGAGGCGCGGCCGCCTTCAGCACTACACGCAGGTTCGCGAAATCCACCTTGTGCAGCACCAGCCCGATCGGCGGCATGATGACATCTTTCACCAGCGACTGCACGATCGTCCCGAAGGCCGCGCCGATGATGATGCCCACGGCCATGTCGACGACATTGCCCCGCAGCGCAAACTCCCTGAACTCTTTCAGCATGCCGGCTCTCCGAGTCTTATAGAGTTTCCTGCATTATGGCTATGAGCAGCCATAATGCAGGAAACTCTACAGCGCACAGCGTGAGGCTCACACGGCAGATTCTCTTGCATTACGGTGAGGCGGAAGCGGAGCTTCCGCGAGGCGCGGGCGGTGGGCCTGCCCGCTGGCAGGAGCTTCGCTCCTGCCCAACCGTAATGCAAGAGAATCCGTAGCAAGAGCCAGACGGAGGTACATCGAATGAGCGCATGGTTGCTTCGCGCCCTCCAGCGAGCGCGTTTCCTGAGCCGCCCATCAGCTGCGCCATTTCCGAAGGAGCAGCATTTCCTGTGGAAGCGATGCCCTGTCGCGCCCCCTCCTTGTGCCCCCCGGCTCCCATCCGCGCAGCATGTTGGGCAGGAGCCCCTCGGCTCCGCTCAGGATAAACGTGCTCCCGCCCTACGGCAGCCGAAGGTGATACGAGCGGTGTCGATGAAGTATCCCTATCGGGACGGTGGTTGATGTTTCTCGGGGAATCCGACCACAAGCGACTTGGCGAGGACGAGGCGGTTCAGCCCGGCGCGCAGGTGAGCATGCCGATGATCACCCGGCGCCGCCTGTTGGGCTATCTCAGCGGGCTGCTCACCGGCGCGATCGCGGCCGCGCTCGGCATCCCGCTCGCTCGGTTCTACGTGGGCAACGCCTTCAAGCCGCGCCAGCCCCGCTGGTTGAAGCTCGCGCCGGCCGGCGACGTGCAGGCCGGCGAGCCGCGCCTGTTCACTGTCAGCTATGTCGACCAGGACGGATGGCGCGAAACCACCACTCGCCAGGAACTCTACGCCGTCACCCAGAACGGCCGGGATTACGTCATCTTCTCGAACGTCTGCACCCACCTCGGCTGTCCGATTCGCTGGGATGATGCCAAGCGAGCGTTTCTCTGCCCATGCCATGGCGGCATCTTCTCGATCGACGGCGGGGTGGTGCACGGCCCGCCTCCCAAGCCCCTGACGCGCGTGACCCACAAGGTGGAGGCCGGTGTTATCTACGTACAGGTCGCAGAAGCATAGGTAGGGGCGCACCGTTTACCCTGAGCACAGCCGAAGGGCTGTGCGCCCCTACGCGAGGCCATGTTCCGCAAACTGTTTCATTGGATTGACGAACAGACCGAACTCGTCACGCTCTTCCAGCGGTTCATGGAGGAGCCGCTGGCGCTCGGCGTCGGCTGGCCCCATGTCTTCGGCGCCATCGCGCTCTTCCTGTTCGTGATGCAGTTGGCGACCGGCATCCTGCTCACCGTCTATTATGTCCCCTCCCCTCAGGCCGCCTATCAGTCGACCGCCTACCTCAACTCGCAGATTCCACTCGGCCAGCTCGTCCGCAGCCTCCACCACTGGGGTGCGAGCGCCATGCTGATCGGCGTTCTCGTCCACATGCTCCAGACCTTCCTCTGGGGCGCGTACAAGCGGCCCCGCCAGATCATCTGGGTGATCGGCGTCTTCCTGCTGCTGGTCACGCTCGGCCTCAGCTTCACCGGCTACCTGCTCCCGTGGGATCAGAAGGCCTACTGGGCAACGGTTGTCGGGACGCGCATTGCCGGGACGGTGCCCGTGCTGGGTTTGTACATCACCACCATCATCCGCGGCGGCCCTAATGTCGGTGCGCTCACGCTCACCCGGTTCTTCGGGCTGCACGTGCTGATCTTCCCGGCGCTGCTCATCGGCCTGATCGTCTTCCACGTCTCGCAGGTACGCCGGCAGGGCATCACCGCGCCCTGGCGGCGAGTCGGCGGGGAAGCGGATGTCCCCCACCCGGGGCTGTTCTATCCCGACCAGGTCTTCCGAGACGCTGTCGCCGCGCTCATCCTGCTCGCGGTAGTGTTCGCCATCGCGCTGCGCGTCCCGGCCCCGCTCGAGACCATCGCCAATCCGTCGAGCACCGGGTACAAGCCGCGGCCGGAGTGGTACTTCCTTCCCAACTTTCAGTTGCTGACGTACATCCCCACGAAATGGGGGCAGTGGGGTGAGTTCGTGGGAGCGCTTGTCGTGCCGGCACTGGGTGTCGTGGCGCTCCTCCTCCTGCCCTATCTGGACCGCAATCCCGAGCGGCGGCCGCGGCGCCGGCCTTTCGTGTCGACGGCCGCGCTGCTCGCGCTCGGCTCTCTGCTCTACCTGGGCATCGCGGGCGCCCAGAGCGGGCCGAAGCCCGTGCAGCTTGCCGGCCTCCAGCAGCAAGGTCAGAAGGTCTTCCTCGACCTCCGCTGCGAGTCATGCCACGGCATCAACGGCGGCGGCGGCATGGAGGGCGTGGACCTCGCGCAGGGCGGGCCGCGGAGTCCGGAGATGGTCGCGGAGAAGCTCAGAACCCCAGCGAAGTCGAACCCGCGCTCGATCATGCCGCCGGTTCCGGCCAGCCTCACAAAGGAGGAGTTCGAGTCGCTGGTGGCATTCGTCTCTGCGATCGACAGCCGGTTCCAGATGCCAAGCGAGGTGGCAGGCCTCATCCCCAACAAGCCCCTTTCGCACTACGAGCAGAACTGGTTTGCCAATCACAGGTATGAGGTCCTCAAGGACCCGACCGTCTGCGAGCAGTGCCACAAGCCGACCTTCTGCCAGAGCTGCCATCGCAACCGCAAGCCCGATTCGCATCTCCACGACTGGTTGAAGTACCACTACGGGACCGCGAGGGAGCGGCCGGAGTATTGCCAGGTCTGCCACGAGCAGAGCTTCTGCAACAACTGCCATAGCACGGCCCTGCACACCGGCGATTGGATGCACCGCCACGCCGAGGTCGCGCGAACCGGCGAGCAGACCTGCCTGCAGTGTCACGATCGCAATGAGTGTACGACCTGCCACGGCGGCGGCAAACCTCTCAGTCACCAGCAGCCGGACTGGGAGCATAAGCATGGTTCCGCAGTAGGGCAAGCCCGCGGCTTGCCCTCCCCGGAGGCGAAGGCCAAGGAATGCGAGACCTGCCACACCGCGCAGTTCTGCACCGACTGTCATCAGGGGGCCAGGCCGAAATCGCATGACGCGAGCTGGATGTCCCGCCACGGGACCGCCGCCAAGCCCAAGCCGCAGGCCTGCGTCACCTGCCACCGCGCCAGCTTCTGCCAGGAGTGCCACGGCGGGCTGAATATGCCGCACCCCGCAGACTGGATCATCAGCCACAAGGACAAGGGGAGCTTCGCAGCGGGGTCGGTCTGCTATCGCTGCCACGACTACGCGAAGACCTGCGCGCAATGCCACGGCGAAGCGCCGCCTACCCCCGCGCAGTAGCGCGCAAGAGCGGTAGGCCTGCGTTCCGTTGATCCGCCCGACGGAGACAGATGACTCCTATCCGCGGCTGGTTCCTGGCGACGGCACTGTCCTCTCGCGGATGTACAGGGAGGGCTCGCAGAGCGGCGCACGCCAAGGGTATGCCAGTGAGAGGATCAGCAGGGCTTCTGGATATCGCTTGCCAAGCGCCAGGTAGTTGGCGGGCCTCGATTCCAGGCACTGCCGTCTGAGTCTGCGCCACGACTGTCGCGGGGGGTATAGGGTAGCATGCGACTCGCCGTGTTCAGACCTACGCGAGTACATCTCGGCCTCGGCTTCGGGTAGGTACTCCTCGGCCATAGTGCGTGAGAGGAGAGGCCACGTCCTTTCCAGGACTCCTCGCTGGCCGAGCAGGCACGCAAGTCTCACCAGCACTGGCAGCAGGTAGCTGGCATCGCCCGGCCGAGTTGTCTGGGGTCGGCTGGTTCGTGCACGGAGGCCGAGGACGTGGAAGGGGATGTCAGCCAGGGGCTGATAGGGGTCGGGCAGCCCTGGTGCGCCAGGATAGCCATGAAGACCAACCACCCACTTGAGTGTCTCCACTAGGGCGTCTCTGGCAGTGTCGTGGAACCCGTACCTAATCAGAGCCAGCAACGTGACAACCAAAGTCCCCGCCTGTCGTTCAGAGATGATGTGTGTGAAGGACGAGTGGCCGCGCACGATCCTGTCCACCAGGCCGATCCCACTGTTCCCGGCGTCGCCCCGGTACTCTCCCAGGAACGCGTACAGGGAGAGCTTCGATGCCAGGCTGTGCACCCGTAACGGCAGGACAAAGATCTCCTCTGGGCCCGCGTGTTTGTCCGTCAGGTCGGCAAGCGCAGTGGGATCTGACTCGAAGTCTTCGTGCAGGCCCTGAAGGAGTCCGGCCAGCAGTGTTCGCAGTGCGTCGCAGTAGAAGCCTGCAACGCTCGACGTCATGTATCGGCGGACAATGGCTTCGTAGAAGACGACCATGCCAAGGACTGCACAGTCGACGGCGCTGTAGACATCGGCCTTGGAAGAGTACCGCTGGGATAGCTGAGCCACAGCAACAACGTAGCCAGCAAGGATCCTGCGCAGATCGCGACCGCTATGTCCCTGGGCTAGACCAAGATAGTCCTTGAGGAACGAGTAAAGGCCTTCCTCATCGGTCCCATAGTCCGAGGCGTGACTCCACACGCGAATGTGATCGACTGCCACCGATTCGCTCAGCACCTGAACCGAGAACAGCTGATCACGGAAGGCACTGATCAGAATCTCCCTATCCCAGATGGCCACGGCCCGCGTGCCTCTGGTGGACTGGTTCTGTTTCGTAATCGCATCTTGGACTGTCGGGTCCACCTGCCCGGTACAGACCAGTACAGGTCTGCTGGGTGCATCGGCTGGGTAGTTCGGGTGGCTGTATGGCACGTTTGCGAGTTCGTACAACTGGCGGTCTATTGAGTCTCGCATATAAGAGTTACAATGCACAGGCGCATTCTTGCCAGGTTCCGGGCGGCTTTTTCCGCTCTTGGCAATGTCACTATATTTTGCGAGCCTCAATAGGTCTGGCCAGTCTGCGCGCTTGATGTCGCCGGCTTTCAGTTGGAAGAGATAGAGGACCCTCTGTCGCGGATGCCACGCGACCACGTCCTTGCCGTACTCAATCGGACCATGGGTGGTTCTGGTACCGACCGGCACATATCCCTGAGCTCTGAGCAGCGACCGAAAGCAGACCTCGAACTGCCCTCGTTCTCTGAGACTAGTCAACCAGTTTGCGAGAACGCTCTCTAGCAACGTAGGCCCTTCGCTTCCTCTTCATGAGCGCGTCCCATCGACGGCGCTTCTCGGGATCCTCCATCCATTCCGACATGGCCTTCTCGAACTGCTCCTTCATCTCTGGGTTCATGAGCAGTGTCTGCCTCATCCGGCCGCTCTCGAAATCCACCTCGACCTTCTCAAGAGCGTCCATGAGCGCCTCAAACGCCGGACGGCCCGCGCCGCTCACGATATTGCCCGTCTGCGCCGTGATGCGGGTGACCAGATCGAGCAACATCCTGACCTGCTGGCTGGCCATCTCCTTTCCAGCCTGGACCAGCGCCTGGATAAGCTCGGGAATGCGCGTCTCTCGCACAGCTTCGCGTGAAAGCGACACCTTGGTCAGCACAGCCTGCATGTCAGCGCGTTGGGTTCCGTCCGGTGTGTGCTGCACCAGAACGCCCCCCTCCCTGACGGGGCGCGCGCTGATCTGTGAGAGAATCGGATCGGACTCGCGGCCGACGTGCACCAAGAACGCCGCCGACGCCTTCGCGCAGGCCGCCTCCAACTGGGGGAAGTGCTGCAACCCCAAGTGGGCGGGACGTGCGGCTCCCTTCGTTGCCTTCTCTGTGCGGCGTTGTGACACTTCTATGTCCTCACGGGTATCAATTCGCAGGCTACGACTGATCCCCTCCACTGATGTTCATCCGCGTCGGACGCATCTGGCACTGGGAAGAGTGAACGTGAGATCCCAGCGCTGGAGGGACGGCCACCCTACTCCCAGTGCCGCGGCGCAACGCTGCCGACTGCCGAATGGCAGCGCGAAAGAGCAGCAGACCCTCCGGCCTGCTGCTCTGCTGTCGACTCACTAGCGTCGGGCGCTGTTAGCTCGTCGCCTTCTTCACCACGAACACGTGGCTCCCGCCGGGCATGTGGCAGGCGCTGCAGGTCACCGTCTTCAGCACCTGCTCACCGTGCTGCGCACCCGTGAGCTTTCCCTGGTGACACTTCAGGCAGAGGTCGTTGATCGGACCGCGCAGCAGCCATTGGCTCGTGCCATGAGGATCGTGGCAGGTGGTGCACACGACCCCCGCGGCGAGATGCTTGCCGCCACCGAGGAGAAGCTGGTTGTACTGCGCGTTCTGCGTCCACGTCGCGCTATCGGTCGAGAGCGTGAAGAACTGATCCAGCTCGTCACCAGGGCGGAAGCCCGCGGGGAACGTGTACTTCCCGTCCTTGCTCGTGCCTTTCGAGTGGCACTGCCCGCAGACCATCGCCTGGTGCGCCGGATCGAGGCCGGTGAGGTTGACGATTGTCGCCTTCTTATCGGCGGACCCCGCATGGGTCGAGCCGGGACCGTGGCACATCTCGCATCCCACTCCCAGCTCCTTCCACGTCGCCGCCGCCGGGTCGTAGCCCGTCGTATGGCAGCCCAGGCAATCGCTCCGCGCATCGACCACGCCTTGCGGCCCCCAGGCCTTGTCCTTCACGGTCCATCGTCCAGGGAGGACACTCAGATTGGCGTCGAGGAAGGCCTGCTGGCGGCGTCCAACGCCCAGCACGTAGGAGGCTTTGTCCTGCGCGAACGGAGGGCTCTTGGAGAAGTCGGCCACGATCCGAACCCCCTCGCCGCCCTCGCCCGCCTTCCAGATGGCGTGCGCGTGGGCCGATGCGGCCCAACCCGAAACCTGTTGGGGGTGTGTCCCCTTATGGCAGGCGGTGCACAGCATCGAGCCGGCGTACTGCGCGCCGGCCGGCACGCCGGCGCGAGCGCGCGGTCCGACGCCCAACGCCAGCGCTATCCCACCGGCAATCGCGAGCGCCCTGAGCCTCCGTCTGGTCATGCCAATCCTCCCACCACGTGGCGGCCAATTCTCGCGCTCGTAATGTCCCAAACCCGCCCGCGGGTGTCAAGTGCGTTCGGCGGCCGACTGTATCTCCGAAGAACATTGTGCCTATTGGTGCCAATTATCTCATCCCGTCCGGCGGATGTCAACCAAGCATTTGCATGCAGCCGCCGGCCGCGCGCCGCTCAGGTCCGCGGCGGCTGAATGCCCAGCAGCGCGGACAGCACCGCAAAGAAGCCCTCGGGTATGTACCCGCCGATCACCAGCCCGATGAAGGCCGGTCGCAGTGCCCGGTAGCTGGGGAGCCCGCCGAAGCGCCGCACCGAGGTCGAGATCGCCCAACCGGCGAACGCGTTGAACCACACCAGGTAGTTCTGGGACCACGAGCTTGCAACGAGGAAGCCCACCGGGCTCACCGGCCACCACACGAACCGGCTGTGCATCGCGATCATCCCGAACATGGCGCCGGCGCCAACCGCCAGGGCGAGGCGCATCCAGTTGCTGGGCAGCTCGGGCATGCGCAGGGTGCCGTCCAGTTGCTCGAAGACGCCGCGGGCGGGTGCAGCCACAGGCCAGTCCGGCAGCGTCGCCGCCCCGTGCCGATAGGCGATCCAGAGCATCGTCGCGAACCCCACCACGAGCATCGTCACCACGGCGAGCAGACCGGCGAGAGTCAGACGCCTGGCACGCACGCGGCCGGCGTGCATCAGCTTGAGGCTGTTCATCGCCTGCGCCATCAGCACGATGCGCGGGTCGTAGAGGTACGCCGTCGACATGTAGTAGTAGACGGCCGATGACACGGGGCCGATCGGCCCGGCCCCGATCGTGTTGAACACGACCTGCGCCGGCGCCGTGCCCACATCGACATGGGTGAGGCCGGCCGCCGCGACGAGGCGCGAAACTCCGATCATGACGGTATAGAACAGTGCCATCAGCAGCGCAAAGGGCCACCACGCCATGCCGGATTGAAGTGCCCACCAGAGCATGAAGGCATTTGCGCCGATGAACCCGAGCAGCGCCCAGCGCCCGGCCAGCGCCGAGTAGGGGCCGGCTTCGTCATCCCCTCTTCCGATGATCCCCAGCGCCGCCGCGCGCAGGGCGTTCTTCGACTGGTAGAGGACCACCGCGCTGAGCGCGATGAAACCCCCCGCCTCCTCCATCGCGATGAACGACCCCGGGTCCACGGCGATGGTCGAGCTCCCGCCCGGCCCCACACCGAAGCTCGCCCAGACGAGCTGCTGCACACGATACAGCACGTAGAAAAACCAGATGCTGAGAGAGATCTCCCCCGGCATCAGACAGGCGATGCCGATCAGAGGGAAGATGACCGAGAGATGCACGCCGCTCTCGCCCGAGAGAACGTTCCAGGGGAGACTCATCCCCGAGAAGTACCTGCCGACATCCAGCTCCGTCAACGCCGGAGAGGGCACGTTCGGGAAGAGCGCGTGAAACCACCCAAGTGTTGCCAGCGCCCCGGGGATGCTGAACCCGATCCAGAAGATCCGATTGCGGAGCAGGCTCGTCCCGAGGGTGGGGCGCTCGGCCTCGCCGGTGATGGCGAGCGGGATCTCGACCAGCGGGAAGGCCAGCTTCTGCTTCTCGATCCAATCACGGCTGAGCAGGGAGGCGAGGCAGAACATCGCTGTCAGCAGCGCGAGATGGAACGACCCCCAGGCAATGAGCGGCCACCTCCAGGCGGCCCACGGCACGCCGACTCCCTCGGGCGCGCCCTCCCAGTACCACGTCGCGGCCTGCAGCGTGCTTACGCGGAACCAGACCGGGATGTACGGCCACATCCGGTGCTCCCAGTCGTTGGAGCCGGTCGCCATGTAGATCGGCCAGGTCGTCCCGCTGGTGACGAAGGGCACGAACCCCTTGTAAAGGTACTGCACCACCATGATGACCATGGCATAGGTGACGAAGAGCTCGACGCGGCTGAGGGCGCGCCCGGGCATCAGGCGCACGAGCAGCCCGTTCATCATGACCAGCGCGAAGAGCGTCACCACCCCCGTGATCGGTAGCGCGCTTCCCCCAGGGTCCCACGTGCGACTGACCGCACCGAGATACGGACAAGCGAAAGACAACACAGCGACTACGAGCGTGCCGAGGACGAGCGCCCTGACAGGAATCCCCAGCACCCTGGGCTCACCCTTATTGCTCTCGGAACTCGTCCTCGTGTCTCCCAGCAACAGCGCAACTCCTGCGGCACGCGCGCGGCGCGCCTCCCCTCAGGCGCGTCGCCCGCCTTTTACCGCGCCCGCTATGGTAGCACGGCACGCAGGCAGGAAACTGTAGGAGGCGCGCGATTTCCTGTAGAAGGCGGGCTCACTTCGAAGCTGTGACCTGGTCCCCACCCGTAGGAGCGACATTCTTGTCGCGACCCCGCTCGGGTGTGACCACCGGACTCGCTGCCCCCAACGTCCGCACATACCACACGACATACCATCGCTGCTCCCAGGGAACGGTTGAATCGAGGACGGGAGCATGCCCCGTTCCCGCGGTCATGGCGAAGGCCAGCTCACCATCGGACATCGCCCGCACCTTCGCGCTGGTAAGGTCGGTCGGCGTGGGCACGTAGCTGTTCCCCACCGCGCCATCGCCCCGGCCCCCGGCGCCGTGGCAGTGCACGCAGTACCAGCCATAGTAGATGCGCCCCAGCTCGCGCGCCCGCGGGCTGTCAGCGACCGGATTCGGGGCGCGGGCCGCATCCTGCCTGGTCGCCGGAGGCGCTGCGGCTCCGAAGGCCTCCAGGTGCGCGGGCATCTCCGGCATCTTCCGCTCGAAGGGTTTGATGGACGGCGTCGACTTCATCCGGGGGAAGCAGGAGAACGGCTGGCTGCTCACCCCGAAGGCGAGCACCGCGAACAGCGCGAGCGGCACCGCCTTCATCGCGGTTCCCCCTGTTGGGCAGGAGCTTGTTTACCCTGAGCGGAGCCGAAGGGCTCCTGCCACTTTGTCAGAGGTGGCGGCAGTTCCACCTGTTTGGGCGCCTGCGAAGGGGGCGGTGGCGGCTCGCTGCTCGCATAGGACTCGGCCGGGATGGCGCGAGCGGCCCCATACGACCACGCGCGCGGCCGGTCCCCGATGACGCGCCAGGCGATGAGGTTCCACGCCAGCACGCCCAGCACGATCAGCGTGACGATGACCACCCCTCGCCGGCCGCCAGTGCGCTCTGTAGGGGCACAGCATGCTGTGCCCCCACGCGGTCTGCTCGATGCCATTGGGTCATTCATCTCAGAACCCCACACCGCTCGCCCATGCTTCCCAGAGGTACCCGATCATCACACAGCCGACGATAACGAACACCAGAATCAGCACCGCCGGAATCGGCCGCCGGCCCACCTGGATGCCCGCGGGATACTGCTCCAGTTCCTCCTTCTTCGGCCGGGCGAAACTCGGGGCGAACGCCAGGTAGAGGGCGAGCGCCAGGCCCAGTCCTCCCAGCACCATCACCAGCAGCCACCGCACCCATATCACATTGAAGACCTGCATCAACCATCCTCACCCTGTAGGGCGGGGATGTCTCCGCATCCCCGCCGCTTCTTCAGGGCGGGGTCTCCCGACCCCGCCTCGTCTGCGGCGGTATCGGAGCCCGGCGACCACAGCGCCAGATGGCGAGCCCTCTCTTGGTCAGAGAACTGCCGGGTCCGGACCGCCCATACGAACAGCAGCGAAAAGATCGTCACCCCGAAGGCGGTGTACAAGAGCCACATCGTGAGCAGCCCCATCATCTCCCTCCCTTCTCCGCGGCCGGCGGACGATACGGCAGTGTCGGGTTGGGCGGAGTCACGTAGGAGGCGTCCAGCCCGACTGGCGGCACCCCGTAATCGGTGTACCCGACGAAGTTGCTGGCCACGTAGTTCGACAGGTCCCAGATCTTCGCCGACTCCAAGTCCTTCTTGAAGTAGGGCATGTCGGTGCCGGTGATCCCGTTCATCACCTGGTAGTAGAGCAGGCCGCCAACATACTTGCCCTCCGGCAGCCGGCCCTTCAGCGTCGTGAAGTCCAGCGGCGGGGGGTTCAGGTAGGGCGCGGCCGGCCCCTTCCCATCTCCAACCGGCCCGTGGCAGCCGATGCAGAAGACCTGATAGACCCGCTCTCCCCGTCCGAGGGTTGCCGCGTCCGCCGGATACGGGTTCGGCATGTTCAGCCACACCGGCGGCACCAGCGAATGGAGCCACGTGATGTTAGCATCCGTGCCTTCACGATAGGCGGCGACCGCCTTCTCCTTCCAGTACTTCTGCCGCTCCACCCGGTAGTCGGCATCCCTGCCTCCCAGGCTCTGGACGTAATCGGTGAGCAGCCCGATCTCGTCCCGGCCGAGGAACTCGAACCTCGGCATGAGAGAGAGCGGCCGCGTGAACCTCGGATTGATGAAGTGCGACAGGTGCCAATCATCGGGGTGCTCGCCGCCCTGCTGGGAGAGGTCGGGGCCGGTCCGCTCGGATCCCAGCAGATGCGGCTCCTGGGCCTGGTAGTCGCCGGACTCCGCGATCCTTTCCGCCCCCTCCGCCCAGTCCTGAGGACGCACGTACTGCGAATGGCAGTAGGTGCAGCCGTTGGCGATGAAGATCATCCGCCCCCTCTGCTCTCTCGCGGTCGGCTCTCGCCAGATCGCCGATGGCTTCTGCGGGATGGTGGCCGTCGGTATCGCCACCACCGCGAAGAAGGCCGCCCAGAACACCGCCATCGAACCGAAGATCAGCAGCGGAGGGGTCATTCTCATGTCGCGGCGCCCTCCTCGTGCCCCGAAAGAGATTGTAGGGGCACAGCATGCTGTGCCCCTACGAGAGGGCCGCGCGCCAATGTCATCACCACATTGTAGAGCCCGATGAATGCCGCCACCACAATGAGAATCCCGAACAACGCCCGCAGCCCCATGTACGGCGAGATCAGCGGCAGCGCCCGATAGACCGTCTCGCCATTCGCCCAGGCCGCTCCCTGGATCAGCCCGGCCGCGGTGAGCACACCGAAGAACCCGCCAATCCCCACCAGAAACAGCCAGAACTGCACGTTGGCCAGGCCCATGCGATACACCTGGCGGCCGGAGACCAGCGGCAGCACATACCAGAGCGCGCCGAGCGCGATGAACCCGGAGAACCCTGCCACCGCGATGTGGGCATGCCCGATCACCCAGTTGTTGAAGTGCGTGTAGGTCTGCACCGAGGGCAGAGACTGCATCGGCCCCTGAATGCACGTGATGAGATACCAGATCGATCCCGTGAACACGAACTTCCCTGGAACGCTGTGCAGGAAGTTGCCCAGGTTGTCTTTGGTCGTCAGCCACAGGTTGACCAGCACCGCCGCCACCGGGATCAGCATCCCGATGCTGTCAACGATGGAGACGGTCTTCAGCCAGGTCGGCACGGGGGCCTGGATCAGGTGGTGAGTGCCGATATGGGTGTAGAAAGCGAGCAGTGACCAGAAGCCGATGAGCGACAGCGTGTGGCTGTAGAGCGGCGCCTTCGCCACCCGCGGCATGATGTAGTAGGCCATCCCGAGCGCCAGTGGCGTGAGCAGCAGCCCGAAGATGTTGTGCCCGTAGAACCAGAGCCAGATCGCGTCGATCGTGCCGGTGAGCGCCCCGGTTCGCGGATGCCACATCACATTCCCGAGCGGGTAAATGAGCGCGGTCCAGAGCACCGCCCCGCAGATGTACCACACCGAGACATAGAGCAGCGGCTCCTCCCGCCGCATCACCGTCATCAGCAGCACATACAGTAGAAGGATCAGCGAGGCGAGCAGCAGCGCCTTCGCCGGGAACACCATCTCCGCGTACTCTCTCCCCTGGCTGAACCCCAGGGGCAGGGCGAATGTCCCGATCGCCAGCGCAAGGTTCCACAGCCACATCGCCAGGTTCGCCAGTGGCTCGGCGTAGAGCCGGGTGCGCAGCATCACCGGCGCGACGTACAGCCCGCCTCCCAGCAGCCCCAGACTGGTGAACCCGAACAGCATCAGGTTCGTGTGGGCCGGCCGCATCCGCCCGAACTCCAGGAAGGAGATGTTGCGGAAGACATCGGGCGCGAACAGATGGATGGCGCTCGCCATCCCCCACAGCGTGGCGATCACGAACCAAACGGCGGAGGAGATCAAGAACCTCCGCGACGCACTGTGCTCCTCACTGCTCAGCAGTCGCTGCCCCATTCTCGCCTTTCGCCTTTCGCCTTTCGACTTTCGACTCTCGACTTTCGCCTTCAATAATGACACACCGTGCAATCCACCGGTGCCTGTTTCCGCCGGTGGCAGTCGACACAGAACCCCATGTCTATCGTGTAGGCGGTGATGATCCGGTCCATCGCCTTCACATCCCCGTGACATTCGCTGCAATCCACTCCCTTCGCCAGGTGCATCTCGTGGTTGAAGTGCTCGTACTCCGGCAACTGGTACACCCGCACCCACGGGATCGGCTCGCCCCGATTGTAGTACCCGCGGAGCCGTTGTATTGGCTCGAAATCCTTGATGATGACATTGTGGCAGAGCAAACACTTCTCCACCTCCGGCATCCCCGCTACCGGGGATCGATCCGCACCGTTGTGACAGAACAGGCAGCTTATCTCCCGCACTCCGGCGTGGATGCGATGGCTGAACGGCAGCGGCTGCTCCGGCCCTACCGCGTACGGGTACGCGACGCGGTACGCGAGCCACCCGAGTACCACCATCCCGGCCAGCAGGCCGAAAGAGGCGCGTGACAGCACGCCCATTCGCCTCTTCGACTCTTCGACTCTTCGACTCTTCGACTCCGTCACTCCCACTTCTCTCGCTCCATCCGGAGCGCCAAATCCAACTCGCTCGTCGCCGGATACCGCGCCAGAAACCGCGTCGTCGTCAACACCAACACCCCGAGGAACCCCACGCCGACCAACACCGCAAGCAGCGGCGTACCGCTGTGCGCCTCCGCCTTCGGCGCAAGCGAAGGAACCACGAGCATGTAGCGCTCCAGCCACATGCTCGCGAGCACCAGCAGCGCGACTGCCATGAGAGTGGCGGGCTTCTCCTTCATCTCCCTCACCACCAGCAGCGCGAACACCCCGAGGTAGCAGGTGAAGATCAGCACCCAGGAGAGCGCTTGCCAGGGCTGGTGGTGGACCCGCAGGATCACCCAGCCAGTCTCGGGCGGCAGGTTCTCATACCAGATCGGCAGCGCCTGGCTGTAGAGGAAGTAGGTCATGAGCATGGCGAAGGCGAGCATCAGGTTCCCCAGGTTCCGAAGCTCCGTCGTCCCGATGCGCTCCTTCACCGGACGGGGACTGGCTGCGCATTCCCCTTCGGTGACAGATGCACTGATCGGTGCTTCTTCTTCGTCCCTGCCTGCGGACCCCGCCGGAAGCGCGAACGGGAATGCGTTGCCTGTCCCCGTCTTGCGAACAACCACCGCCACTATCACCAACCACGCCATCCCCAGGTACAGCCCCCCAAGGGCGAAGTACCATCCGAAGAGCGCGCTGTGCCAGGCCGGCGTGAGCGACATCACCAGATCGAACCCAAGCAGCGAGAATACCACCATATACACGAACAGCAGCGCCACCCCCAGCACCGATAGACGGCGGTTCACCCTCCGCTCTCTCTCCTGTAGGGCGGGTATCTCGCCGAGGCCTTTGCGAGGCGGATGCCCGCCGGCCGTTCGGCCGTCGTCTTGCGGGGCGGGCATGTCGCCGTTTGCATGCCCGCCTACCAACGAATCATCCCGCAGGTAGCCCCTTACGAATGCCCAGCTCAATACCACCAGCACCACCAACCCAATCCCATCCCTCGCGAACAACCCCCGCGCATTCAACCACACCGCCCGATCACCCATATCGTGTCCGAGCCACGGCAGCAGGTACCCGCGACCGACGATGATCCCGGCGAACGCCAGCAAGCAGAACGGCAGGAACCAGAGGACGGCGTGCCCCATGCGGTTGATGGGCGCGCTCCAGCTCGTGCGCGTGATGCGGAAGATCACCGACCAGATCAGCGCGCCCTGCGCCAGGCTCACCCAGAACAGGAAGTTGACCAGCAGCGCCCGCCACGCGGGCGCGGGGTCGGCCGCCCGCACCCCCACCGCGAAGGCGATCGCTCCCACCACCACCGCCAGCCAGGCGAGCGGGGACACCCAGGCCGGCGCCAGCCTGGCGATGGCCTCGCGCCCTTCTCGTCTATGCGTCTCGCTAGTCATCCCTGCTCCGTCCGGCCGTTCCGCCCGCCGCAGGCGGGCAATCCGTGTTCATCCGCGTTCATCCGCGGATGATGTCGTTGTGCCCCTACCCGCACCTCCTCCGCGCCCGCCTCCCGCAGCATCATCTCCACCGCCTCCACCTGCTCGGGCTCGCAGCTCACGCTCAGCCCGAACCGATCCACCCCGAACCTCGGATCATAGGCCTCTGCGACCGGCCCGGGCCGCAGCCGAGCGAACCCGAGGATCGCGAGGATCGCGGTCAGCCCACCCAGCAGCACCGTGAACTCGAATCCGATCACGCAGTACGGCAGCACCGAGCCCGGCCACTTCCCGCCCACGATCAGGCCATACAGCAGCGCGCTCCCGATGCACATCCAGAAGGCAACGATGCAGCCCGCGATGCCGGCCGCCAACACGAGGAAGCGAATCGGGCTGCCCCGCCTCGGCAGGAGATGCTCCAACCCCGGCAGTCCAACCGGCGAGAAGACCGCCAGCTCCCTCAGCCCCCGGGCCCGCGCCTCCCGCAGCCCCGCCGCCAGGCCCTCCACCTCCCGGAACACCGCTGTCACCCGGGTCCCGCGTTCGGCAGGAGCTTGCTCCTGCCCTAAGAGGTGTCTCATGCCGCCGCCTCCACCGCCCGCGCGATCGTCGCCTCCTTGCTCTCCACGATGGAGACCGCCGGGAGATGTTTCGCGAACAGCAGGAACCAGAACAGGAACCAGCACAGCGCCCCGACTCCGATGCTCACCTCGACCCAGGTTGGCCGGTAGACCGCCCAGTTGGTGGGCATGAAGTCGTGGGCGGTCGAACCGACCACGATCACGAACCGCTCCAGCCACATCCCGGCCGTCACCAGAAGCGAGATCGCGAACAGCGCTGCGAGCCGCGTGCGAAGCGCCTTGAAGAAGAAGCCGTATGGCGCGATGCCGTTGAACAACACCATCAGCCAGAATGCCCAGCCATACGCCCCGAACATCCTCCACACGCTGAACTGCCGCTCGAACACATCGCCGCTGTACCACGAGATGAACGCCTCGACGACATAGGCGTACAGCACAATCGACCCGGTCAGGATCATCAGCAGCGCGGCCTGCTCGAGGTGCGAGATGCGGATGACGTGCTCGAGCCGCAGGAACCGCCGCATCGGGATCAGCAGTAGAATCACCATCGCCAGGCCGGAGTGGATCGCACCGGCGACGAAGTATGGCGCGAAGATCGTGCTGTGCCAGCCCGGCAGCAGCGACATGGCGAAATCCCACGACACGATGCTGTGCACCGAGATCACCAACGGCGTGGCCAGCGCCGCCAGGCACATGTACCCCCGCAGGTAGTGCCGCCACTGGCCGTGCTCGCTGCTCCATCCCAGAGCAAGCCACCGGTAGATGCGATGCCGCCTCCCATCCGTCGAATCGCGCACCGCCGCCAGGTCGGGGATCATCCCCGCATACCAGAAGATGATGCTCACCGTCAGGTAGGTCGTGACCGCCACCACGTCCCACACCAGGGGCGACTTGAAGTTCGGCCACAGGTGGCGCTGATTCGGGTACGGCAGGATGAACCAGAACACCCACACCCGGCCGAGGTGAATGAGCGGGAACAGCCCCGCCGTCATCACCGCGAACACCGTCATCGCCTCCGCGCTGCGGTAGATCGCAGTGCGCCACCGCACCCTGAAGAGATAGAGAATGGCCGAGATAAGCGTCCCCGCGTGCCCGATCCCGATCCAGAACACGAAGTTGACGATGTAGGTGCCCCAGCCGATGGGATGGTTGATCCCGATGACCCCCATACCGTTGCAGATCTGGTAACCCCAGCAGCACGCGGCCCAGCCGATGGCCGCGGCCAGCAGCCCGACCACGAGCCAATAGCCCCGCGATGCCGGCCGCAGCGACTCGATGACCGCCCGGTTGTACTCCCGGAGCTCGAGCTGTTGTTGGGCACGAGCTTGTGTACCCTGAGCGGAGTCGAAGGGCTCCTGCCACATAGGTTCAGGCCGGCTCATGCCTCGGCCCCCGGTTCGAGACTTGCCTGCCGGCCGTCAGGCAGGTCATTGAAGACCTTCCTGAGATAGAACACGGCCGGCTTCGTGTTCAGCTCCTGGAGCGCCTGGAACCGCCGCGGGTGATCGCGCACCAGCCGCGAGAGCCGCGACTCCGGGTCCATGAGATCCCCGAACACGAACACCTCCGCCGGGCAGGTCTGCGCACAGGCCGGTGTGATCTCCCCATCTCGCACCGGGCGGCCCTCCTTGGTCGCCTGGTACTCCGCCCGGCGGATGCGCTGCACGCAGAAGGTGCACTTCTCCATCACTCCGCGCACCCGCACCGTCACCTCCGGGTTGAGCTGCCAGGTCAGCGGCTCCGGCCAGCGGTAGTTGCGCCAGTTGAAGCGCCGCACTTTGTACGGGCAGTTGTTGGAGCAGTAACGCGTGCCAATACAGCGGTTGTATATCTGGGCATTCAGCCCTTCCTCTGTGTGATGGGCGGCGAACACCGGGCAGACCGGCTCGCACGGTGCCGCGTCGCAGTGCTGGCAGAGCATCGGCAGGAACAGCGCGGGCGAGTGGGCCGATTCCCAGTCGAAGTAGCGGTCGATGCGCAGCCACGACATCTCCCGACCCTGCGCAACCCAGTCCTTCCCCACCACGCCGATGTTGTTCTCCGCATAGCAAGCGGCGACACACGCCTCGCATCCCACGCACCGGCTGATATCGATCGCCATCGCCCAGCGATGATGCTTATGCGGATGGGGCGGATAGAGGTCCGTCTCCGGGCTGTACCCCTCCGGCGTCGGCCAGGTGATCGCCGCCGGCCGCTGCTGGCCAAGCTGAGACAGCAGCACCGCCTCCACCAGCCGTCTGCCCTCCTGGCTCGTTGAGCCGTCGGTGGTGACCAGCCGGCTGATCGCGTCCACTCCGCGGACATCCACCCGCGAGAAGGACCCCTCTCCCGCCTCCGCCGACAGCAACTGGAACGCGTTCGCTCCCCGCCCCTCGGCGTAGCGGCCGTACTCCGTGTGCCCCTGTCCCCAGGGCACCGCGATCACACCGGGGCACACACCCTTGAACAGGTACGCCGGCGCCCGCACCTTCCCCAGCTCTCCCGGTACCGCAGGCCGCCCGGGTACCGCAGGCTTTAGCCTGCCCTCCTCTCCCGGTACCGCAGCCTTCAGCCTGCCTATCCGGCTCGTCACCTCCACCACCTCACCCGACTTCACCCCAAGCTCCCGCGCGGTCGCCGGGTTCAGCTCCACCCAGGACTCCCACACCGCGTGGTTCACCACATCCGGTAGCTCTTGGAGCCAGCGCTTGTTCGCCCCCCGGCCGTCGAACAGGGTCGCCGAGGGATACAGGTAGAGCTGGATGCCCGCCTCCCGGTCACCCATAGACAACCGGAAGTCCTCCACCCGTAGGGGCACAGCATGCTGTGCCCCCGCAGGCGCATCCTCCGGGACCGGGCCTTGTATGGGCGCACCGCTGTGTGCCCCCGCAGGCGCACCCTCCGGGACCGGGCCTTGTAGGGGCGCACCGCTCTGCGCCCCCGCCCGCTCCGCCCAATGCCCTCCCCGCCGCAGCGCCTCCTCCCAGAACCCCTCCGCCTCCTGCCCCGGCGCGACCTGCGCCGCCAGTTGCCGCCACTGCCGCCGCAGGTAGTCGTAGAAGTCGCCTGCCCCGAAAGCCGTAGTCGTGTCCACTCCCGCCGCTTTGGCGAGCGACAGCAGGATATCCCCATAGGAGCGGGTCGGCAGCCGGTTGCCCATCACCGGCTGCATCAGATTGATGACACCGGTCTCCGGCCGGTAGTCGCCCCACGATTCCAGCGCGGTGCTCGCCGGCAGCACCCAGTTCGCGAGCTGCGCCATCTCGTCACGGAACGATGAAAGGCTGACGACATTGCGCACGTGCGTCACTGCCTCGGCGAAGCGAAGATCCGGTGGAAGCGAGTAGGCAGGATTCGCGCCCAGGATGATGAGGGTCTCGACCTTGCCTTCTCCCAGGCTCGTCACGAACTCGCGCACCTGCGCCGAAGAGGCCGTTTCGCCCAACGCATGAGTCCGGCTGAAGTCCACCGCCGGTGATGCCAGCGCGCGGTTCAGCAGGCCCGCGATGGCCGCCGCCTCGGTCGCCGCCCGCCCGGCCGGAGATGGCGAGCCGGCGAGCACGACCGGACATCTCGCCCGCCCCAGCTGCCGCGCCACCCGTCGGAGGCGCGCCGGATCGAGCTTCAGTCGAGCGCCCACGCGCTCCGGCGGGAAGTCCGCCGCGATCGTCCGCATCGCCTCGCGATCGGCCCGAACCATCCCTTCTTCGGCCAGCGTGTACAGCACCGCGAGCCCGAGCCACCGCTCATCTCCAGGGGGCAGCAGCAAATGCTCGTCCGCATTGAGGCCGGTGAGCGAGAGCCGCGGCCCGACATAGATGAGCTTGCTCATGCGCCCGTCCGACGGAGCGCGCGTCTCCGCGAAGCGCCGAATCCACTTCACCGGCGACACCCACGTCTCGACGAAATCCGCGCCCAGCGACAGCACCACATCGCATTGGTCGAGGTGATAGTCAGGGATTGCTTCCTTCCCAAAGACCAGCCGGTTCGCCTCCCGCAGCGATTCGTAGTTGAACGGCTCGTATGCCAGATAGCGACCAGACCCGAACGCCCCCAGCCATTCTCGTATCAGCGCCGCCAGGCTCCCCGACTGCAGGTCCGACAGCACCGCCACCCGGCCGTGGCTCTGCGCCAGTGCCCCGCCGATCTCCGCGAGCGCCGCCTCCCATTGTAGGGGCGCATGGCCATGCGCCCCCTCCCACTTAACCGGCCGCTCCACCCGATCCGGATCATACAGCCCCTGCAGCGCGGCCTGCCCCCGGGCGCACAGCTTCCCCGCGTTGATGGGGTGCAGCGGATTGCCCTCCGCCTTGATCGCCCGCCCCTCCCGATTCGCCAGCACCATCCCGCAGCCGGCCGGGCACTCCCGGCAGCTTGTCGCGAACCAGGTGGCGACGCCGGGCAGGATCCCCTCCGGCGGCTTCAGGAACGGGATCAGCTTATCGAACCTCACCGCCTCCGCGCCGAGGCTGACTGCTTGCCAGCCGGCCTGTAGGCTGGCCGCTCCACCAATCATCAGTTTCAGGAAATCTCGACGGAACATCGTTCCTGCCCACGCAACCTCGTAGGGCAGTTCTGTGTCTCCTGCCCCGTGACCGAGGGTTCAAGGCGCCAAGCGCCAACCCCTGCGCGAAGACCAACCCCTTTGGGAACAGTGTCAGCCCAAGTGGCGCGAGTCTGCTCACCCCTGACTCGTTCGATTGGTCCAACCTGTCCGATTTGTCCGACCTGTCCGGTGCGATGTCGGATCGCACCTCGCCGAGGCCCGGAAGGCCGCCCTCCGCGTGAGCGGCTGGCGACGCCGAAGACAGGAGGCACACGGGCGGACACGAAACCGGACGTTCAACGAGGAACCGATGTGGCCTATCTCTGGATGGGGCTGATCGCCGGGCTCGCCGCCACCCCCCACTGCCTGGGAATGTGCGGGGCCTTCCCCTTGCACCTCTCCCGAGCGGGCGGGCGCGGCGTGCGCCAGGTGCTCTTCCTCGCGGGCAAGACGGTGAGCTACGCCTTCCTTGGCGCGCTCGCCGGCCTGCTGGGGCAGGCACTGTTCCAGAGCCGCGCGGCGGCCTCCTGGCAGAACGCATTCTCCTATCTCATTGGCGCGGTCATGCTCGTCGCCGGCCTCGCCATGCTCGGCATTATCCCGCGCATGAAGACGCCGGCCTTCGCCGACCGCATGTGGGCGGCCGTTCAGCCACTCTACCAGGCGCTTCTTCGCGCCCCCGGCCCTGGCGCGGCGTTGGTGCTCGGGGTCGGCGTCGGATTCCTCCCCTGCCCGGCCACCTACGCTCTCTGCGCCGCCGCGGCCGCATCTCACTCCGTTCCCCTGGGTATGGCGCTGCTCGCCGGCCTGGGACTGGGAACAGCTCCCGCGATGCTGGGGGTCGGGCTCTCCGGCGCCCTCGCCGGGGCTCGCCTCCGCCGCTTGGGCCTGCGAGGCGTCGCCATCGTCGTGCTCGCGCTCGGCCTCACCACCATCCTTCGCCCGACCGGCCTGCTGTGTCGCCTGCTATCCGGCCAAGCTATTGCCACCTCGACATCGGCCAGTGGGCGGCGCTGAATGACAGCCGTGGATCGCGCCCTCTGCCGCCACTGCGGCCTGCCCATTCCCGTAGGGCAGGAGCGTGTTGACCCTGCTGGCCCTGAGCGAAGTCGAAGGGCTCCTGCCCCGCGAGACACCCCCCTCTTCTGCTGCTACGGCTGCTCCCTTGCTTTCCGCATCGTGGGCGACCAGGCCGAGGCCGGCGCGCCCGCCTTCATCCTCGTCCGCCTCGGCATCGCCGGCTTCCTGGCGATGAACGTGATGATGATCAGCCTCCTGCTCTACACCGACGCCATCGCTGGCATCGGACCCCAGGCCGTCGTCGTCTTCCGCGTCGCCCTCGCGCTGCTGTCGGCGCCGGTCATGCTACTGCTCGGGCTGCCATTTCTGGCGGGAGCGGGCCGCGAGCTGCGGCGCGGTTTCCCCAGCGTCGACTCTCTCATCGCCGTCGGTGCCTTCGCCGGCTTCGGCGTCAGCGCCACACACGTGCTGCAAGGCCGCGGCCACATCTACTTCGATACCGCCACCATGGTGCTCGTCCTCGCCACTCTTGGGAAGCTGCTGGAGGCCTCCGCCAAAGTCGATGCCTCAAAGCAGCTCAACGCTCTGCTCGACCTCGAACCGGAGCAGGCTCACCTGCTCGGAGGCGATGACGAAAGGGATGTGCCCGCGGCCGAGCTCCGCCCCGGCGACCGGGTGCGTGTACGGCCGGGCGAGACCATCCCAGCCGACGGCGTGATTCGCCTGGGCGAGACGACCGTGCAGGAGGCCATCCTCACCGGCGAGTTCGGCCCGCGGCCCGCCGGCCCGGGAGACGACGTGCTCGCAGGCAGCGTCAATGGCGAAGGCGAGGTCACGGTCGAGGTGACCGCCGCCGCGGGCGACTCGCGGGCGGCCCGGATTCGCCGCCTGGTGCAGGAGGCGCAGGCCCGCCGCGCCCCGGTGGAGAGGGCCGCGGCCCGCGCCGCGCGCATCTTCGTGCCCGCGACCGTGGCCATCGCGATCTGCGCCTTCGGCTACTGGCTCTCGCGCGGCGAGCCAGCGCGCGCCGGGATGAGCGCCCTCGCCGTGCTCGTGGTCGCGTGCCCATGTGCCTTGGGCTTGGCAACTCCGCTGGCGATTTCCGTCTCCCTTTCCCGCGCCGCGCGAGAGGGCGTGCTCATCCGCTCCGGGGAGGCCCTCGAGGTTCTCTCCCGCGTCACCCATGTGTTCTTCGACAAGACCGGCACGCTCACCCGAGGACAGCCCGTGCTCAAGGAGACCATCTCGTGTAGGGGCACAGCATGCTGTGCCCTTGCCGAAAACGAATCCCTCGCCTGGCTTGCCTCCCTCGAATCATCCAGCGAGCACGTCATCGGCCGCGCCCTGGTCGCCGCGGCGCAGGACCGCGGCCTGTCGCTGGGCCGGGTGGAGGGATTCCGCGCCTTCCCCGGCCGGGGGGCGATGGGCGAGGTCATGCTCGGGGGCATGAAGCGCCAGGTCGTCGCCGGCTCCTTGGAGTTCCTCCGCTCGCAAGCGGTTGATTGCTCTGATGCTGAGCGCCTGCCATCTCACGACCCCGGCGCGACCCTGGTCTTCGTCGCCTGGGACGGGGCGCTGAGAGCGCGCTTCAGCCTGGCCGACTCCCTCCGCCCCGACGCCCCGCCCGCCGTTCGCGCACTGCGCCAATCGGGCCTCCGCGTCACGCTCCTCACAGGCGACCGCCTCCCCGCCGCGCAGCGCCTCGCCCACGAAGCAGGTGTAGAAGAGGTGCGGGCCGAGTGCCTGCCCGAGCAGAAGCTGGAGGAGGTGCGCTCTCGCCGCCGCCAGGGCTCCGTCGTGGCGGTCGTCGGGGACGGCATCAACGATGCTCCCGCTTTGGCCGAGGCCGATGTGGGAGTCGCAATGGGAGGCGGTGCCGACCTCGCCCGCGAGGCAGGCGACATCGCCCTGCTGGGAGATGGCCTTCTGCGCCTGCCATGGATGGTCAGCCTTTCCCGCAGCACTTATCGCGCGATCGGGCAGAACCTCGCATGGGCCTTCGGCTATAACCTGGTCGCGATGGGGTTCGCCGTCGCCGGTCTGCTGCACCCGCTGATCGCCGCTCTCGCCATGCTCGGAAGCAGTCTCTTCGTCCTGCACAACTCACTGCACTTGGCGAAGTATCCCGGCCCCGCCGGTCGCGTGGGGGCGCACAGCAGTGCGCCCGATAGCCTCGCCGCGGGGTCAATGTCCGGTGAACGCGACCAACCACACGACACAACCGCAGGTGTCCCGCGCACCGCGACATAACCTTCCCCGGAGCGCAGGCCTGCCCCGACTCGTCCCGACCGGTCCGACCTGTCCGCAGCGGAGTCGAGGGGCGTAATCTGCGATCTGCGCCGTTCGGCCGTCCCGTGCGAAGCACGTCAAAATCAGTGTAATCTGCGTAATCTGTGGATTCATGCCGTTCGGCCGTTGCTGAGGAGGGCATAATGCCGGCCATTCGCGACCTCGTGAAGATGGGCCAGTCGGCCTGGCTCGACTATATCAGGCGTTCCTTCATCGCAAGCGGTGAGCTGCAGGCGCTCATCGACGAGGGCGTGAGCGGCGTCACCGCCAACCCCACCATTCTCGAGAAGGCGATCGCGGAAAGCTCCGACTATGACGCCGACATCGCCCGCTTCGTTCGCGAGGGCAAGAGCGACATCGAGATCTACGAGACGCTCGCCCGCGACGACGTCATCCGCGCCGCCGATCTGCTTCGCCCGGTGTGGAACCACACCCATGGCGCGGATGGCTATGTCAGCCTGGAAGTCAGCCCGAGTCTGGCCCACGACACCCTGGGCACGATCGATGCGGCCCGCCACTTGTGGTCGATGCTCGCCCGCCCGAATGTCTTCATCAAGGTCCCTGCCACCAGGGAGGGCTATCCCGCCATCGAGCAGCTCCTCACCGAGGGCGTCAATGTCAACATCACCCTCATGTTCTCCCTCGCCCAGTACCAGGCGGTGGCCCAGGCCTATCTCTCAGCCCTCGAGAAGCGGATGAACGCGGGCCAGGAGGTGTCCCTCGTCGCCTCTGTCGCCTCCTTCTTCGTCAGCCGCGTCGACACGCTCGTGGATCAGGAGCTAGAGCGTGTGGGGCAGGAGCGTGCTCCTGCCCTCCAAGGCAAGATCGCCATCGCCAACGCCAAGCTCGCCTACGCCCGTTTCCGCGAGCTCTTCCAGGGGCCCCGCTGGGAGCCGCTCGCCTCCTGCGGCGCCCACCTCCAGAAACCCCTCTGGGCCTCGACCAGCACCAAGAACCCGAAGTACCCCGACACCCTCTACGTCGATGACCTCATCGGCCCCGACACCGTGAACACACTCCCGCCCGCTACCCTGACCGCGTGGAAGGACCACGGCCGGCTGACCCCGGCCGTGACCGAGGGGGTTGATGAGGCGAAGCAGCAGCTCGCCCAACTCGCCGAACTCGGCATCGACCTCGATGCCATCGCCAAACGGCTGACCGAGGACGGCATCGCCCTCTTCGCCAAGTCCTTCGATACTCTGGTCGCCAGCATCGCTGCGAAACGAGGCCGAATGTAGGGGCGCACCGCTGTGCGCCCCAAGCGAGACCATGACCGACAACCCAACGACCATCGTCATCTTTGGCGGCTCGGGTGATCTCACCCAGCGCAAGCTCGCGCCTGCCCTCTTCAGCCTCCACCGCAAGGGCCGCCTGCCCAAGAAGACCAATATCGTCGGCTTCTCCCGCACCCCGTTCTCCCACCAGCAATACCGCGATCATCTCCGCCAGGGCGTGCAGGGGTTCGCGCCCGAGGGCTTCGACGCCACGGCCTGGGCGAGCTTCGCCGAACACCTCTACTACTCGCCCGGCGACTCGGGCACGGGCGAGGGCTACCAATCACTCAAGACCTTTGTCGAGAAGCTGGAGAGTGGCCCCGCCAACCGCGTCTACTACTGCGCCACTGCCCCTACACTCTTCGGCCCCATTGCCCAGGCGCTCGGCCGCCTGGGAATGGCAGGCGGAATTCGGGACTCGGAACTCTCGACTCCCCTGGGCCCCGAAGCCTTGGCGAAGGGGGCTCGACTTTCGACTTTCGACTCTCGAGATTCGGGCTGGCGGCGCATCGTTCTCGAAAAGCCTTTCGGCTCCGACCTCGCCTCCGCCCAGGAGCTGAACCGCGTCCTGCACTCCGTCTTCGACGAGAGCCAGCTTTACCGCATGGACCACTTCCTCGGCAAGGAGACCGCGCAGAACATCCTCTTCTTCCGCTTCGCCAACTCCATGTTCGAGCCGCTCTGGAACCGCAACTACGTCGACAATATCCAGGTCACGGTCTTCGAGGCGGAGGGCGTCGGCCACCGCGGCGGCTACTACGACCAGGCAGGCGTGCTGCGCGATATGTTCCAGAATCACCTGCTCCAGTTGCTCTGCCTCGTGACCATGGAGCCGCCTGCTTCCTTCGACGCGGAAGCTGTGAGGAACGAGAAAGCGAAGCTCCTCTCCGCCATCGCCCCGGTCGCCCTCTCCGACACTGTGCGCGGCCAGTATCGCGGCTACCGCGGATCCCCCAGGGTTGCCCCCGATTCCCAGACCGCCACCTATGGCGCGCTGAAGCTTCACATCGACAACTGGCGCTGGCAAGGGGTTCCTTGCTACTTGCGCTCAGGCAAGTCCCTCTCCGCGAAAACCAGCCAGATCGACGTCGTCTTCCGCTGCCCCCCGCACATCATGTTCCGCCTCCCTCCCTTCGGGCCGAATCTGCTGTCGCTGCGCATTCAGCCGGACGAGGGCATTCATCTCAGCTTCCAGGCGAAGGTGCCGGAGTCGTCAGAGGAGACGCGGGCCGTGGAGATGGTGTTCCGCTATGGGGACTACTTCGCAGAGCGGGAACACGCGAACCTCCCCCCCTTGGTACCGCGGGCTTCAGCCTCCACGCAAGTCGCGCCCCCGTCGGTACCGCAGGCTTCAGCCTGCACATCTGCCCGGGTACCGCAGGCTTCAGCCTGCATGCAAGTCCCCCCCTCTCCGCGCGCGGAGAGGGGGAAGGGGGGTGAGGTTCCCCCTTCCCTCCCCGACGCCTACGAACGCCTCCTCCTCGACGTCCTCCGCGGCGACGCCTCCCTCTTCCCCCGCAAGGACGCCATCGAATCTGCCTGGCGTCTCATCGATCCCATCGTCCAGGGCTGGGCCTCCCCCGACCTAGCCCTGCGTAGCCTTGGCGAAGCAGGGGCCCCTCCCCTCGCCATCTACGACCCCGGCTCCCCTGGCCCCATCGACGCCGACGACCTCCTCGCCCGCAACGGAAGCTGCTGCCCCACCGGCTGCGGCGGCTACCGGACTTGATCTCGTGACAACCTGTAGCGCAGGTTCCCAAACCTGCGGTGGCGCCGAGGCGTCTGCCTGGGAGGAGCGGGAGCTCCTGCCACCCGCGCCTGCCCTTGTGGGAGGGGCGTCCTCGCCCCGATCCGCGGCAAAGCAACCAAGCAAAAAAAAGCTGACTAACCAAGCGAAATGCTCAATCTGTGCTATACTGTTGGGCGGAAGTGGCTAGGCCCTTTGGGCCGCCACGGCGGTCGGCTCCGCCGACTTAGCCGCTCCTGCCATTCAGACACTCGGGGGATTCCCACTCGGCCCCGCCTGCTCCGAGCGCAGTCGAGGGGCTCTCTGCCCCGCCCCCAGGGAGGCCGTTGACATGACAGCCAGATGGATGATCGCCGCGCTCCTCATCCTCACCGCTCTCGTCTTCGTCTGCCCGGCACACGCGGCGTTCGTGGACATGAACGCCGTACTGAACATCCCGGGCTGCATCGGGGCCGCATGGGGGGACTATGACGGCGACGGGTATCCCGATCTGGCCATAGTCGGGAACCAGGCGTTAGGTTACGGAGTGGCGGTCCTGCACAACGAACACGGGTTCACGTTCACCGACGTGCGCGACGAACTGGGGCTGCCTCTTACGTTCAACGGCGAGATCACCCCGGCCTGGGCCGACTACGACAATGATGGCAAACTGGATCTCTTCGTGGCATCCGACGGGTTGCTGGACAAGCTCTACGATAACTCCGGAAGCGCATTCGCGGACATGGCAACAGAGGCCGGCTTCACTGATTTCATCGGCACCGGCCACGCTGCTCGTACTGTCTCCTGGGGAGACTACGACAACGACAATCTGCTCGACGTCTTCATCTGCCAAACCCTTCCGGGCGGCATCTCTCGCCTCTGCCACAACAACGGAGACGGAACGTTCACCGATGCGACGGATGAGGCGGGTCTGACGCTGCTAGCGGCAGCGGAGGCGGGCAACTGCAGCGCCTGGGCCGACTACGACAACGATGGATGGCTCGACCTGCTCGTTACCCGTATGCAGCGAAGGCCCATGCTGTACCATAACAACCATGACGGCACCTTCACCGAGGTCGGGGCTGCCTCTTTCTCGGCAATCCCGGATTCCACGGGCGTAGCCTGGGCCGACTACGACAATGATGGATGGCTCGACTGCTACATCGCAAGCCAAACGCAGACTCGCGACTGGCTCTTCCACAACAACGGAGATGGCACATTCACAGAGGTCGGCGAAACCGCGGGCTTGGCCGGAGACGGCTCGTGGGCAGATGGGGTGGCCTGGGCTGACTACGACAACGATGGGCACATCGATCTGTTCGTGGGGAACGTGGAGACCTCCAACCAGCCATTCCTGTACCACAATAACGGCAATGGGACGTTCACCAATGTTGCCTCTTCTGCAGGCGTTGGCGGCAGCATTCCGAGCGAAGCTGTCTGCTGGGCCGACCTCGATGTTGACGGCAAGATGGACCTCTTCCAGGGCGCAGGTGCACCTCTCTCGCGGTTGTTCTACAACATCGGCCCCGCCGGCAACTGGCTTCGCGTCCGCACCCTCACCAGCGCAACCGGTGACGCGACCGGTAGCGATCCTGTCCGCGACGCCATCGGCGCCCGCGTCGACCTGAACCTCGACAACGATGATGCTTTTCTTAGCGGCAGGACGCTTGCCCGCCTCATCGACGGCGGTTCGGGCTTCTGTAGCCAGAACGAGCAGATCGCTCAGTTCGGCCTCGGTTCCGCCAACCTCGTTGCCGTCCGCGTCCGCTTCCTTGACGGCAGCATCGTGGTGCATCGCTCCGTGCCAGCGAACCAGCAGATCACCATCCGCGATGTCCCCGCGGGCCGAACCGAGATCTTCGACGACGTGCCCCTTGACTTCTGGGCCTACTCCCAGACCAAGGCCTGTGTCGACGCCGGCATCGTCTCCGGCTATGACGACGCCCTCTACCACCCCGAGTACGCTGTCACCCGCGACCAGATGGCCGTCTATATCTCCCGCGCCCTGGCAGGCGGCGACATCCCCGAGTTCGTCGGCACGCCCACCTTCCCGGATGTGGATGAGACACACTGGGCACTGAAGTACGTCGAGTTCGCGGTCGATGAGGCCGTCGTCACCGGCTACGATGACGGGAAGTACCATCCCGAGTACGAAGTGAACCGCGCCCAGATGGCCGTCTACGTCGCCCGCTCCATGGTCGCACCTACTGGCGAGGCGGCGCTGGCCGACTACGTCCCCGCCGACCCGCGCAACTTCCCCGATGTGGCCTCCGGCTTCTGGGCCTACAAGCACATCGAGTACTGCGTCGAGGATGGCGTCGTCAACGGCTACGCCGACGGCCTCTACCATCCCGAGATCATCGTCACCCGCGATCAGATGGCCGTCTACGTCGCCAGAGCATTCGGCCTGTAGCCTGTAGGGGCGCATGGCAATGCGCCCTATCCGCGTCCATCCGCGCCCATCGGCGCTTGCCCGCCTCAGGCGGGCTCATCGGCGGTAGGCCGTTAGCCGCACTGTTCCCCACCCCCACACCTCCCCCCACACCTACAGCAGGGGCCACCATCGCGACAAGGGAACGTGTGTCGATATGGAACCAGCCCAGGCCCGAGACATGCGCCCATGACAACGCAGGCCGAAATCGGCGGCCAGCCCTGGCTCTTCCTGCTTTACGCCGCGCTGGCGGTGGCGGCGGTGGCCACGGCCATCATCGCCTCACATCTGCTCGGCCCCCGCCGGGCCGCCCCCGGCAAGAACATCCCCTATGAATCGGGCATGAACCCGACCGGCACCGCCCGCCTCCGCTACGGCATCCACTTCTACCCGGTCGGCATCTTCTTCATCCTCTTCGATGTCGAGGCGATCTTTCTCTACGCTTGGGCCGTCGGCTTCTGGGAGCTAGGCTGGGCCGGGTACATCGAGGCCGCCCTTTTCACCATCGTCCTCTTCCTCGGCCTGGTCTACGTCTGGCGACTGGGCGGACTCGACTGGAGCCCAAGTAGGCGAAGGGCGCGGCGGAGGGATGTGTCGTGAGGCCAGACCCCGTTGGGCAGGGGCTTGCCCCTGCCACTCCACCCGGCCGGGAGCACCCTCCTGCCCTACTCGCACGTCTCGACGACCTCACGGCTTGGGCCAGGAAGAACTCCCTCTGGCCCTTCGGCTTCGGCACCTCCTGCTGCTACGTTGAGATGATGACCGCCCTCACCAGCAGACACGACATCGCCCGCTTCGGCGCTGAGGTGATCCGCAACACACCGCGAGAAGCCGACGTGATGGTGATCGCGGGAACCGTCTTCATCAAGATCGCCCCAGCGATCAAGCGCCTCTACGACCAGATGATGGAGCCCAAGTGGGTGATCTCGATGGGCTCCTGCGCCAACTCCGGCGGCATGTACGACATCTACAGCGTGGTGCAGGGTGTAGATCGCTTCCTGCCGGTGGATGTCTACATACCGGGCTGCCCGCCGCGGCCGGAGGCGTTCGAGGAGGGATTGCTGCTCTTGCGCGAACTGGTCGGCAAAGAGCGCAGGCCGTTGAGCTGGGTGATCGGCCCGCAGGGCGTCACGCGTCCGGAGATGCCGTCCCCGCGCGATGTAAAGCGCGCCGCGCGCATGGCCGTGCGCGACCTTCGCCCGATGGACGAGGTGTAACGACCCTCACCCCCGCCTCCGGCACCCCCTCTCCAAACTTGGAGAGGGGGCAGGGGGTGAGGTGAGCGAGGACGAGGAAACGCTTTGGCTGTCCAAATCGAGACAACCATCCTCGAAGACCTCCAAGCCCGCTTCGGCGCGGCCGAGATCGCGCCCCAGCACACTCGCGACGAGATACCCACCGTCTGGGTCCAGACTGATCGCGTGAAGCAGGTGCTCGCCTATCTGAAGAACGAGGTCCCCTCACCCTATCGCACTCTCTACGATCTCACCGCGATCGACGAACGGGCGAGATGGCAGACGCCGCCCGGCCAGCCCACCTGCGACTTCGCCATGGTCTACCACCTGCTCTCCTATGACCGCAACGCGGACGTGAGGCTGAAGGTGCCCCTCGTCGGCGAGCGCCCGACGGTGCAGACGGTGACCGACCTCTGGCCCGCCGCCAACTGGTATGAGCGGGAAGTGTGGGACATGTTCGGCCTCGGCTTCGAGGGGCACCCCTTCCTCGAGCGGATACTCATGCCGCGCTGGTGGCAGGGCCACCCGCTGCGCAAGGAGCATCCGGCGCGCGCGACCGAGATGGAGCCCTATCAACTCCCGGAGGCGCGGGTTGAGGCGGAGGAGGCCGACCTGGAGTTCCGCCCCCGGGACTACGGCCTGCCCGAAGCGGGCGATCACTCGGACTACATGTTCCTCAACCTCGGGCCTCACCATCCGGGAACCCATGGGCTGCTTCGCATCGTGCTGCAGCTCGCAGGAGAGGAGATCCTCAACGCGGTGCCCGACATCGGCTTCCACCATCGCGGGGTGGAGAAGATGGCCGAGCGCCAGACCTACCACACCTTCATCCCCTACACCGATCGGGTCGACTACCTCGCCGGGGTGCAGAACAACCTCCCCTATCTGCTCGCCGTCGAGAAGCTCGCTGGCATCGACGTGCCGCCCCGCGCCCAGGTCATCCGGGTGATGCTCTGCGAGCTGTTCCGCATTATCAATCACCTGGTGTTCCTGGGCACCCTCGGCTCGGACCTCGGGTCCATGTCACCGGTCTTCTTCACCTTCACAGATCGCGAGCGGGCCTTCGACATCATCGAGGCGATCTGCGGGGGCCGCATGCACCCCGGGTGGTTCCGCATCGGCGGAGTGGCGGAGGATCTCCCAAAGGGTTGGAAGGAGCTGATCGACGAGTTCGTTCGCTACATGCGGCCGCGCATCGAGGAGTACGACAAGATGCTCGTCCGCAATGCCATCTTCCGCGGGCGGACGGTCGGAGTGGGACCGTACAGCCAGGACCAGGCGATAGATTGGGGAGTAACAGGGCCGAATCTCCGGGCAACCGGGATCGACTGGGACTTCCGCAAGAAGCGCCCCTATTCTTCCTACGACCAGTTCGAGTTCGAGGTGCCGACCGCCGACGCGGGTGACTGCTACGCCCGGGTGCTGGTGCGTATGGAGGAGATGCGCCAGAGCCTGCGGATCGTCGAACAGGCAGCGAACAACATGCCCGAGGGCCACTGCAAGAGCGACCACCCCCTTGCCACGCCTCCCCGCAAAGAAGGCACGATGGTGGCGATCGAGACACTCATCCACCACTTCCTCGCGGTCAGCTGGGGCCACCCCATCCCCGTCGGTGAGGCTCACGCCGGCATCGAGGCCCCCAAGGGCAACAACGGTTACTACGTCATCAGCGATGGCGGCACGCATCCCTATCGGGTGCGCATCCGCACCCCATCCTTCGTTCACCTGCAGACACTGCCGCTGCTCTCCCGCGGCTTCATGATCTCAGACCTGCTGGCGATGCTGGGCAGCATCGACTTCGTGTTGGGCGATGTGGACCGATGACGAGGCGAAGCTTCCCTATGAGCTCAGGCCGGCCCCACTCGTCCGACGTGTCCGACCTGTCCCGAGCGCGGCCTAAGGGCGGCTCACGCGACGCGGCGTCCGCCTCTTCCCCTCTCCAAACTTGGAGAGGGGGTGCCGATGCCACTCTGCGAAGTAGCGAAGCTACTTCGCTACGTAGCACGAGAGGCGGGGGTGAGGCAGAACCCCGCAGCCAATGCTAACATCCGAAGAGAAAACCGAAATCCAACAGGAGATCGAGGCCAGCCTCGACCGACGGAGCGCCTGCATCTCCGCGCTCCGCATCGCGCAGGAGCACCGCGGCTACATCTCCGACGAAACCCTGCGCGAGGTCGCTGGCTTCCTTGAGATGACCCCCGACGAGCTCGACGGCATCGCCACCTTCTACAACCTCATCTTCCGCCGCCCCGTCGGCAGGCGGGTGCTGAAAGTGTGCGACGGGGTGGTCTGCTGGATGCTTGGGTCGCAGTCACTGCTGAATCACCTCGAGCAGCGCCTGAGCATCAAAGCGGGCGAGACCACGCCCGATGGCCGCTTCACGCTTCTGCCCATCTGTTGCCTGGGCGACTGCGACCACGCGCCCGTGATGATGGTGAACGACACCCTGATCCGCAATCTGACACCCGAGTTGCTGGATCAGATCCTGGCGAGTGAGGAGTGAACCCGACAGGTCACTGGACTGCGCTAGGACAATCGCGAGGGAAGGAACGGCACCTCATCACGCGTCTCCCTCGATTCCCCACCCCGTTCATATGTCGCCCCCTCTCCGCGCGCGGAGAGGGGGAGGGGGGTGAGGTTCTCCGGCTGCGGGCCAAGTGACAGTGGCGGCAGATCGAACGATGGAACCAGTGCTCACCCGCAACATCAAACCGGGCGGGCCTCCCACGAGCCTCCGAGACTACGAGGCGGCGGGTGGTTACTCTGCCTTCCGCCAGGCGGTCACTCGCCATACCCCGCAGGAGATCATCAAGATCGTCGAGGACGCCGACCTGCGCGGGCGTGGCGGCGCTGGCTATCCCGCCGGGAAGAAGTGGGCAGGAGTGCCTCCGGTCAGCGAGACAGCGCGCCCGCGCATCGTCATCACTAACTGCGATGAGATGGAGCCCGGCACGTTCAAGGATCGCCTGCTCGTCGAGGGCGATCCCCATCAGTTGATCGAGGGCATGCTTATCGCCGCCTATGCCTGCCAGGCCGACCTCGGTTACATGTTTGTGCGCTACGAGTACGTGAAGCCGGCCGAGGCGCTGGGCCGCGCCATCACCGAGGCGAAGGAGGCGGGCTACATCGGCCGCAACATCCTTGGCAGCGGCTGGAGCTTCGAGCTCCACATGCACCTCAGCGCCGGCCGTTACATGTGCGGTGAGGGCATGGGCCTTGCCGACGCGATGGAGGGCAAGCGTGCCTACCCGCGCACCAAGCCCCCGTACGAGGTGACCGTCGGCGTCTGGGGCAGACCCACCGTCCTCAACAACGTCGAGACTCTCTGCTGCGTCCCGCATATCGTCGCCCGAGGCGCGGAGTGGTTCCGCGGCCTCGGCCGCGCTAAGGACGCCGGCATGAAGCTCTACGGAGTGAGCGGCCGCGTGAAGCGCCCCGGCTGCTACGAGCTGCCCATGGGCACCACCATGCGCGAGCTGATCGAGGAGCACGCCGGCGGCATGTTGGACGGGTATCGCTTCAAGGCCGCGCTGCCCGGCGGCGCCTCCACCATGTTCCTCGTCGAGAGCGAGCTCGACGTCCCGCTGGAGTTCGAGTCCCTCAAGGACATCCACTGCTACTTCGGCACCGGCACCGCCATCGTGCTCGATGATCGCACCTGTATCGTCGGAATGGTCCGGAACCTGGAGCAGTTCTTCGCCCGGGAGTCATGCGGCTGGTGCACCCCCTGCCGCGATGGCCTGCCCTGGATCGAGAAGGTGCTCGGCGACATCGAGGAAGGCCGAGGCCAACCGGAGGACCTTGACTGGCTCCTCGAGCAGGCCGACTCTATCGGCCCCAATACCTTCTGCGCGCTCGCGCTCGGCGCGGTCCAGCCCGTGCAGAGCAGTGTGCGCAAGCTGCGCGCCGAGTACGAAGAGCATATCCGCCAGTCGCGGTGCCCGTTCGTGGTGGGAGGCTGACCGTGCCCACCATCCACGTTGATGGCCGGGACTACCAGGCGCCGGAGGGCAAGGATCTGCTCTCCACGCTGATTGCCCTGGGGATCGATGTCCCCTACTTCTGCTGGCACCCGGCACTCGGCTCGGTCGGCGCCTGCCGCCAGTGCGCGGTCAAGGTCTACCGTGACGATTCGGATCATCGCGGCCGCATCGAGATGGCCTGCATGACACCCGTGCGTGATGGCATGCGGGTGTCGGTGAACGACCGGGAGGCCGCCGCCTTCCGGAGACGGGTGATCGAGTGGTTGATGGTCAACCATCCCCATGATTGCCCAATCTGCGACGAGGGCGGCGAGTGCCACCTCCAGGACATGACCGTGATGGTCGGGCACGTCTATCGTCGCTTCCGCGGGCGCAAGCGCACCTACCGCAACCAGCTCCTTGGGCCGTTCATCAACCACGAGATGAACCGCTGCATCCAGTGCTTCCGCTGCCTCCGGTTCTACCGCGACTACGCCGGCGGCCGCGACTTCGATGTCTTCGCCTCCAAGGATCACACCTACTTCGGCCGCGCCGAACGCGATGTAGGGGCGCACCGTTCACCCCGAGCACAGCCGAGGGGCTGTGCGCCCTCGCAGGAGGATGTTCCGGCCCCGCGATTGGAGTCCGAATTCTCCGGCAATCTGATCGAGGTCTGCCCGACCGGCGTCTTCACCGATAAGACGCTCAAGGCCCACTACACCCGCAAGTGGGACCTCGAGACCGCGCCATCGGTCTGCGTACACTGTGGGCTGGGCTGCAACACCATCCCCGGCGCCCGCTGCCAACTGCTCCGCCGCATCCACAGCCGCTTCAACCCGGAGGTGAACCGCGATTTCATCTGCGACCGCGGTCGCTTCGGCTACGAGTTCGTGAACCACCCCCAGCGGCTGCGCCAACCCACAGTAGGGGCGCACCGCTGTTCGCCCGTCGAGGGCGACCCTCCCGTAGGGGCGCACGGCCGAGCGCCCCTACATTGGGACGAAGCGATCGTGCGTTTCGCCGACGGCATGCGCGGCTGCTTGCCCGCCGTAGCCTCGGCGAAGGCGGGCCGCCGCGTCATCGGGATCGGCTCCCCGCGCGCCAGCCTGGAGAGCAACTTCGCCTTGCGTGCCCTCGTCGGCGAGGACGCGTTCTGCTCCGGCATGGCGGGAGACGAGCACCAGGGAATGGCGAGGGCGGCGCAGGCCTTGCGTGAGGGACCGGCCCGGTCCGCCCGGCTCGCCGAGGTGGAAAACGCGGACGCGGTGCTGCTGCTGGGCTCCGACCCCACGAACGAAGCGCCCATGCTCGACTATGCCATCCGCCAGGGGATGTTCCGGGCGGCCTTCGACATCTCGCGCAAGCTCGACATCCCCGACTGGAACGATTACCCCGTGCGCGAGGCCGTGCAGGGGGCCAGAGGAAAGCTCTTCATCGCGGCTCCGGCGGCGATGAAGCTCGACTCCCTCGCCACTGAGATCGTGAGATGCCCCCCGCCGGACATCATCTCCCTTGCCTGGGCGGTAGCGGAGGCCCTCCGCGCGGGGGCCGACAGCACGGATAGTCCGGCCGGCCGCATCGCCGCCGGGCTGGCTGCCGCGCGCAGCCCGCTGGTGGTGGCAAGCGCTTCCTGGGGACCTCAGTTCGTCGACGCAGCAGTCGCGGTGACCCGCGCCCTCGCTTCGCGACGAGGGGAGCCGCCTCTCATCTTCCTCCTCGCCCCGGAGTGCAACTCCATGGGGGCCGCGCTGATGGGGGGCCGCAGTCTGGAGGAGGCCCTCCAGGAGATAGAGGCGGGAGAGGCCGACGGCCTGGTCGTGCTCGAAAACGACCTCTTCCGCCGCGCGCCCGCCCACAGACTGGAGGCGGCACTACGAAGGCTGCGCTTCCTCGTGGTGATCGACCACCTGCCGACGCGAACGGTCGAGCAGGCCGACCTCGTCCTGCCGTCGCCCACCTTCGCCGAATCGATGGGAACGCTGGTCAACAACGAAGGCCGCGCGCAGCGCTTCTACCAGGTGTTCGTCGCGCCGGGAGAGGCGCGAGCACCATGGCAAGTCCTGGGCCAGGTGCGGCGCCGGGTAGCGCAGGCTTTCGCCTGCACCCCGGAGGCTGAAGCCAGTGGTACCCGCCTCAGCCCAGAAGACGAGCCGTGGCAGACCTGCGAGCATGTCACAGCCGCCCTCGGCGATGCGATCCCCGTCCTGGCCGGGGCGCTGCAGGCCTCCCCTCGCGCCTCCTGGCGCGACGGGGTCGGCGCGAAGATCGCTCGGGAGTCGCACCGCGACAGCGGCCGCACAGCCAACACCGCCGACGCATCGGTGTTCGAGCCACCGCCCCCGCGCGACGCGGATTCGCCCTTCGCCTTCAGCATGGAGGGGGCCCAGCTTGGAATGCCTCCCGCGCTCACTCCGCGCTACTGGCGTCCCGGGTGGAACTCGGTCCAGGCCCGCTTCCTCGCCGATGCCGAGTTCCGCGAGAATGGCGCCTCCGGTATGGGCAAGCGCTTGCTGGAGCCAGACCCGGCCGTTTGTAGGGCGGGCATGTCGTCGTCTGCATGCCCGCCGCTCGCGCTCGGCGCCAACGAACTCTGGCTCACCCCCAGAGCCGCAAGCTTCGGCTCCGACGAACTCTCTCGCATGGCCCCCGCAATCGCCTCCGTCATCCCACCGCCTGCCGTGCGCATCAACCCCGCCGAAGCGGCGAGCCGCTCCCTCGCCAATGGTGACATGGCGCGTGTCGAGGTCGGTGGTGAACCGTTCGGCAGGAGCCTTGGGCCCCGTAGCCTTGGCGAAGGGGGCTTGCTCCTGCCCTGTATGCTCGATGAGGATGTCGTTCCCGGCGTCGCCATCATCCCCCTGGGCTATCCCGAAACCCCTGGCCTGACCTCGCCGGTTCGCGCGCGCATGGAGAGGGCGACATGACCTGGCTCCTGCCCGCCATACAAGCTATCATCATCTTGGTCGCGCTGCTGATCCTGCCGATCGGCCTGACCTGGCTGGAGCGCCGGCTGCTCGCCGGGTTCCAGGATCGCTACGGCCCCAACCGCGTCGGGCCGTTCGGCATCCTCCAACCGATGGCCGACGGCGCTAAGCTGCTGCTGAAGGAAGACTGGGTTCCCCCGTTCGCCGACCGCGCCGTCTTCATCATCGCCCCCGCCATCGTGATGGTGACGGTGCTGCTCACCTTCGGCGTCCTGCCCTTCGCCCCCGGCATTCGTATCACCGACCTGAACGTCGGCCTGCTCTTCTTCCTCGGCATGGCCTCGCTGGGGGTCTATAGCATCGTGCTCGCGGGATGGGCCTCCAACAACAAGTACTCACTGATCGGAGGGATGCGCGCCGTCGCTCAGATGATCAGCTATGAGATCCCCATGGGCCTCTCGCTGGTGGGAGTCGTGATGCTTGCCGGATCGTTCCGGCTCGGGGACATCGTCGAGGCGCAGCGCTCGCTCTGGTTCTGCGTTACCCAGCCGCTGGGCCTGCTCATCTTCCTGACTGCTACTCTGGCGGAAGCTCGGCGCATCCCCTTCGATCTACCAGAGGCCGATAGCGAGCTGGTGCAGGGCTATCACACCGAGTACTCGAGCATGAAGTTCGGCCTCTTCCTGGTCGGCGAATATCTGGACATCGTGCTGGTGGGAGGCATCGCCACCGCCCTCTTCCTGGGCGGCTGGCACGGTCCGCCACTGCCGTTGTTGGGCAGGAGCTCGTTCACCCCGAGCGCAGTCGAGGGGCTCCTGCCGCCCCTGCTCTGGTTCGCGCTGAAGGCGGGCGCGGTGATCTTCCTGTTCATGTGGATGCGGAGCGTGCTGCCGCGCTTCCGCTTCGATCAGCTCATGGACTTCGGCTGGAAGGTGTTACTTCCGCTGTCGCTGCTCAATCTGCTGGTGACCGGCTTCGTCGCGCTGGTGATACGATGACGTCTCTGCCACTCTACCGAGGAGAATGAGCTTTGTGGTCTACGCTCCGTAGCTTGTGGCTGATACTTCTGCACCTGTTCCGCAAGCGCGTCACGGTGCAGTACCCGGAGCAGCGGCCCTATCTCCCGCCCCGCTGGCGCGGTCGCATCATCCTCTCCCGCGATCCCGACGGAGGCGAGCGGTGTGTCGCCTGCTATCTCTGCGCGGTGGCCTGCCCGGTCGATTGCATCGCACTCCAGGCGACCGAGGACGAGCACGGCCGGCGCTACCCCGAGTTCTTCCGCATCAACTTCTCCCGCTGCATCTTCTGCGGGTTCTGCGAAGAGGCGTGCCCCACATATGCCATCCAGCTCACCCCGGATTTCGAGATGGGCGAGTACGACCGGAGCAAGCTGGTCTACGAGAAGGAGGACCTGCTCATCAGCGGCGCCGGCAAGTATCCGGGCTACAACTTCTACCGCCACGCCGGTCTCGCCATCGCCGGCCAAGACAAGGGCGAAGGCGTGGACGAGCAACCCCCGGTCGACCTGAAGGAGCTGCTCCCATGAATGGAATCGAAAGTCGGAAGTCGAAAGTCGAAGAGTCGGACGACGACTGCTCGGCTGCTCGACTCCTCGAATCCTCAAATCTCGGATCTCGGCCGCAGCCATGACCCTCGTCTGCTACGCGGGATGCGGGCTCGCCCTCCTGTGCGCGCTGCTGGTGATCGCCAGCCGCAACGCCATGCACGCGCTGCTCTACCTCATCCTCATGCTGCTGGCGCTGGCGCTGGTCTTTTTCACCCTGGGCGCACCGTTCGTCGCGGTGCTCCAGGTCGTCATCTACGCGGGCGCGATCATGGTGCTGTTCGTGTTCGTCGTGATGATGCTGGGGGCTGCCCGCGAGGCACCTCTGGCCCCCCCTCTCCAGACTTGGAGAGGGGGATGGGGGGTGAGGATGAAGGCAGCTATCCCCCTCCTCCTCGCCGCCGCCCTCCTCGCGCTCTCTCTCTACGCCTTCGCCGGCCTCTGGTCGCAGGCTATTCAGGTGCAGGTCGTCGGCCCGAAGCAGGTCGGGATCGCGCTCTACCGGGAGTACGTGCTCGCGATAGAGATCGTCTCTCTGCTGCTGCTGGCCGGCCTGATCGGCGCCTTCCACCTGGCGCCGGTCCCACGCTCCGAGATCGAACCCCAGGAGGAAAGCGACCATGACTGAGGCAAGCCGCGGGCTCGCCCTCCCGGCCGGCCTCCACCCGGCCGAGGACTTGCCCGCCGGCCGTGTGGCGGGGAGCGACCATGATTGAAACCAGCGGCGCCTCTGCCGGCGCGATGCTGGCAGTCGCCGCCGCGCTCTTCCTCATCGGCATGGTGGGGGTGATGCTGCGGCGCGATCTGCTGTTCGTGCTCATGTCACTGGAGATCATGCTCAACGCCGCCGCCCTCGCCTTTGTCGTCGCCGCCGCTCGCTGGCAGCAGCCCGATGGGCAGATCATGGTCATCTTCATCCTCGTCGCCGCCGCGGCCGAAGTCGGCGTCGGACTTTCGCTCGTCCTCCGCCTCTACCACCGCTTCGCCACCATCGACGGCGACCAGATCAGCTCACTGAAAGGGTAGCAGGCCGGCGCTGGACGCTGCCGTTCCTGTAGGTCGCGCTGGCCGTTCTCCTCTGCGTCCAAAGCCTGCCCTGCGCAGCGCAGCGAAGCAGGGCATCCCCTCCCTCCGGTCGTTCTCCGCGCCTCACCGCCTCAGCGGTTCATCATCCGCGTCCATCGGCGTTCATCGGCGGATGACTCGCCGTTCCCTCCGGCCGTTCCGACGCAGGCGGCCTAGCCACGCGGAGAGCGCAAAGAAACGACCGCGGAGCGGACTGTAAAATCGTCTGGCGCGCGCGGTACGGGAGACCATGGCCCGTATCACCAAGAGGTGGAGGAAAGGCGGAAGAGGAGGCGCGTCCCCGATTTCACAAAGTCAGATTCTACAATTCTCTAGTGCTCAGTCCCTCATAAACTGATGGGTATTCAGGTCTCCTTGGCGATGAGGTAAACACCTCTGAAGCCAGGAGGCTGGCGATGAAGAAAAAGTA
>Ga0315288_10000097_pt1 | contig 92588 bp, 80 predicted proteins | sample YL17G11_20_MG_FD_203454 | JGI IMG/M metagenome (GOLD analysis project Ga0315288, IMG submission 203454) | Sediment microbial communities from Yellowstone Lake, YNP, Wyoming, USA - YL17G11_20 | ecosystem: Environmental > Aquatic > Freshwater > Lake > Sediment | place: USA: Wyoming | collected... | reverse complement strand
GCCCTGGGCCGCCCCGAGTCGCGCGGGCGGCTGCCGGGGCTCGGCTCGCCGACGCTGCGGCGGCCGCCGTCGCCCGCGGTCGCGCCCGTCGCGTGAACGGCGGGCGCGCCCTGTGTGCCCCCCCCCGCCCGGACCCAGCCACCCAATTTTGAGCGCGCCGGGGCGCCCACCGCGTTTCCGCTCAACCCCGTTCACGCCGTCGGGTTCCGCGCCGCGCGCGCCTGTCGCCGGGGCGGCGTCGCCGCCCGCGCCGCGCGTTATTGCTCCGCCCCTCCCCCCTCGGCGCCCTTACCACGCCCATTTTGCGTGCCGCCCCACCGCATGCCTTCCGTGTCGAGAGCGGCGCGCGCACGCGGCGCCCTCCCGGCGCTGCGCGCGCGCGGCCGACCCTCTCGCCCGCCCCGCGCCTCCCGCCCCCCCCTCGCCCCATTTTGGCGACGCCGCCCCATTCCCGCACACGCCCTTTGCGGCTCCCCCAAGACCCCAGCAGTCGCGTCTAGAGTCCCGCCACCGCAGTTGGCGCGCCCGCCAGGCGGGCCGCCCCCGGCTCCAACCCACACCCCCGCCGCGATTCTGGGTGCCCGCCACCGCGGCCCGTGCAACGACCACGCCCAGGAAGGCGGCAGAAAGGGAGAACGAGAGGAGGAGGAGGCGCCTGGTGCTGCACAGCGCTCCCCCCCGTCCCCGCTCCCTCACGCAACCACCCGCCCCACCTTCTTGTACTTGAAATCAAACTTGGCCGTCCACTCGGCCAAGTTGTCCATCTCCATGGCGCCGAGGCCCGAGACGTCGGGCACGCAGTCGGCCACGTCGGTCGACACGAGCGCGAACGCGCGCGCGCACTCGCGGCCGGCAAAGGGGTAGATGCCGTCGGGCCCGTAAAAGTCTTTCGAGTCGGAGACGTCGTAGACCGCGCCCCGGATGGCAAGGAGCATCGGCCTCGATTTGTCGGACCCGTCGTGCTTTCTCAGCTCCTCGACCGTCAGCTCCAGGGGCGCCACCACCCGCCCCACGGCCGCGTACTTGGCCGACAGCTTGGCGCGCCACTCGGCGAGGACGCCCAGCTCTTTGTCGGTGCAGCCGGACAGGTCGCCGTTGAGGTCTCCCGGTTTGAGGCTCATCGTGGCGAGGGCGCGGGCGACTTCCTTGCCGGCAAAGACGGCGTAGCCGCCGCCTGCAGGGCGGGGCCGGGGGGGCGGGGGTGGGTGGGCGGGCGGGGGGCGTGGCGGCGGGCGGAAGGCGCGAGCGCGCCGTTCGCGCGCGGCCCGCGGGCCGGGGCGCCCCCGCGCGCCCCCGCCCAACGCGGTCTCAACCGGGGCCAGCTCAAAAGCGTCCGACAGGGGCGCGCGCGCGCCCGAGGAGCCCCCAGCGCCCCCGCGCCGCCATCGGCCCGCCTGGCCACCCGCGCCCTTTTTCTCACCCGGCCCATAAAAGCTGCGCCCCGTCGTCACGTCGTACACCACACCCTGGATGGCCAGGTAGAGCGGGCGAAAGGGGTCGGACCCGTCGTGCCGCGCGAGCTCTGCCGCGGTGATGGCGCCGCAGCGCACGGGGGCGCTCTCCAGCGCCAACGGGGGGGGCGTCGGCGTCAGCCAAGAGGATGCGACGAGCACCAGCGTGGTCGCCACGAAGACGGCGGCCGCGGTGAGGCCCAGGTTGGCGGCGGCGGCGTCGAGCAGGGCGGCGAGGGAGGCCATTGTGGGGGGTGGGGGCGGCGGCCGCGGGGCGCGCTGACGCGCGGGCGCCGGGGCGGCTGGGAGTGGGGGAGAGGCGCGGCGAGCGACGCTGCGGCGAGAGCTCGCTCCCTGCCCCACACCCGCGACCGCACGCCCGCCGCCGCCCGCCAGGTGCGAGAGCGGACGCACGCCTCCCGCATCCGCCATTGGCGCCGCGGTTTGGGGCCCGCATGCTGGCGCGCCGCGGCGCGTGCGCCGCCCGGGCAGGCCGTGGCGCCCCTGTGGCGCGCGTCCCGCGCCGCCAGCAGCCTTGTCGGTGTACTTTAGGGCGCGCGTTGCGTGGGAGCGTCGGGAGGCGCGCCACGGCGCACGCGCGCCAGGGACGCGCCCGTCGCCAATGGCGCAGCGCGCCGGTGCCACCCCACCCCCCACGCCCACCCTCCCGCCCTCCCGCCTGAACCCAGGCGTCGCATTGCCCACGCGACAAGAGGGCTCCAGACGCCACAACACTTCCCCCGGCCCCGCCCCCCCCCCTAGTGCCATGGGCGCATCGTCCGCCGCCGACGCCGACGTCAAAAAAGGCGCCTGGACCGTGGACGAGGACGCTGCGCTGACGCACTATGTCGAGGTAAGAGGAGGTGGAGGGGAGGGTGGTCGGGCGGGGCAGGCGCGCGGCGCGCGCGCGCGCGCCGCGGCTACCCTGGCCCGTGCCGACCCCTCTCTTTCCCTCCCCCCAGGTCTACGGCCCCCAGAACTGGTCCCTCATCGCGGCCGGCATCAAGGGGCGGTCCGGCAAATCGTGCAGGCTGCGGTGGTGCAACCAGGTGGGCGCGAGGCAGCGGCGAGGGCGGCGCGCGCCGCGCGAGGCGGCGCCCACCGTGTCCCACCCTCCCCCTCTCCCCGCAGCTCAACCCGGACGTGAAGAAGGACGCGTTCTCCGAGTGGGAGGACGCCGTCATTGTGCGCGCGCACGGCGTGGAAGGCAACCGCTGGGCGCAGATCGCGAGGCTGCTCCCCGGGCGCACCGACAACGCGGTGAAAAACCATTGGAACAGCACACTGAAGCGCAAGTATTTGAAGTGAGGGGCAGGAGAAGGAGCAAGGGGTGTGGGCGCGCGCCCGCGGCTCCGCCCGCCGCGCGCTCACGCCCCTCCGTCCCTACCCCCCCCCGCCTCTGCAGCGGCCAACTCGACGGCCAATTTGCGCGGTCCACGCTGGAATGGTTGCTGGAAAACGGGACGCCGACCGCCGGCTCCCAGGGCGCCGCCTCGGCGGGTGCGCGCGCCGCGTCGGCCGCCACCGCGTCCGGCCGCCTGCCCCGGGCCCAACAGCCCTCGCCCTACGCCCGCCCCGCCAAGCGGCGCCGGTCCGACCCTGCCGGCCGGCGCGCGCGCGGCGCGGCGGGCGAGCGCGGCGACGCGCGCGCGCGCGCCGCGACGGGGCCGCGCCCCAACCTGCCGGACGCCATGCGCTTGCTCGACTCGTTGCCGTGCATGGAGCGCGCGCTGCTGGTGGAGGCCGCGCGGCTGTGCGCGCCCGCGTCGGCGGGGGGAGGGGGGGTCGCGCGCGGGCCGGCGAGCGCGGTGGCGCCGCACCGGGCGGCGCCGCCCGCCGCCCGCCCGCCGCGCGTGCCGTCCGCCGTCGCCCGCACGCCCGCCGCCCTGCTGCCGCACCACGCGGGCGCCCTCTCGGACGTCTCCCCGCTGGACCTCGGCGCGCTGCTCGGTGGCGCGTGCACCCCCCCCGGCTGGCACGGCGCGCACGCGGGCGCCGAGGTGACGCTGCTGCCCACGCCGGGCGGCGGGCGCGCGTCGGGGTCGGGCGGCGCGCGCGGCGCGCGGGCGAGCGCCGACCGCGGCGGCGCCGACGCCCTCTTCAAAGGGCTGTCCGCCGACTACTCGTCCGCCGTGTCGCACGCAGCCACGGACGACGTGCTGCGCCTGGGGCTGGGGGCTTGAGAGGGGGGCGAAGGGGGTTGGGGTGGGCGGCAGGAGCCGCCGGCTGGGGCGTCTTTTTTGGGAGGCGCGGGGCCGCGCGCGCGGCGGCGTGCAACGCGAAGCACGCGCGCGCACACACACAGAGGCGGACGGTGGCGCGGGCGCGCGAGGGCGCTGGCCTGGTGCGCGCGCGCGCGCGGCGCCGGGGGGGCCACCACAACCGGGCCTCGCCCGCTCCCGCCGCCCGCCACTTGTCGCATGCGCCCCACCCTACCCCCCCGGCGCGCCCGCCCCGGCCCGGCCCCCCCGCGCGCGGCGGCCGCGGCGGCGCCGCCGCGCCCGCTCGCGGGGCGCCCCCTCGTCGTCGTCGAGTCGCCCGCCAAGGCGCGCAAGATCCAAGAGTATCTGGGGGATGGGGCCACGGTGAGGAGAGGAGGGTAGGGGCGCCGCAGGCCGCGCGCGGATGCCATCCGCCGCCTGCGCGCGACCCCCCCCCCTCCCCCCTCTCCCCCCAGGTCCTGCCCACCTACGGCCACGTGCGCGACCTGCCCGCCAAATCGGGGTCGGTCGATCCGTCCGCCGGCTTTGCGATGCGGTGGGAGGCGACCCCTGGCGCCGCGCCGCGCGTCGCCGCCATCGCGGCCGCCGCCGCGGCGTCCGACCGCGTCCTCCTCGCCACCGACCCCGACCGCGAGGGCGAGGCCATATCGTGGCACGTGCTGGAGGAGCTGAAAGCGCGGGGCGTGCTGCCGGCGGGGGGGGCGGGCCGCGCGACGTTCACGTCCGTCACCAAAGACGCCGTCCTGGCCGCCCTCGCGTCCCCGCGCGCGCTGTCGGACGACCTCGTGCGCGCCTACTTTGCGCGGCGCGCGCTGGACTACCTGTACGGGTTCTCCGTGTCGCCGCTGCTGTGGCGCCGCGTCCCCGGCGCGCGCTCGGCCGGCCGCGTCCAGTCGGCCGCGCTCGCGCTCGTCGCGTCCCGCGAAGCCGCGGTGCGCGCCTTTGTGCCCGTCCCGTTTTGGAGCGTGGACTGCGTGCTGGCGCCCGCGGGCGGCAGCGGCGCGCCGCTCTCTGCGGCTCTGCGCGCGCTCCCCGGCGGCGCCCCCGTCCCCTCCCCGGGCTTGACCGATGCCGCCACCGCGGAATCCGCGGCCGCCGCCCTGGCCGCGTCCACCCTGGTCGTCGCGTCGGCGACCGCGCGCGACGTGGCGCGGTCGCCGCCCCCCCCGTTCGTCACGGCGTCCCTCCAACAAGCCGCCTCCGCCCTGCTCGGCATGTCGCCGTCCGAAACCATGTCCATCGCGCAAGCCTTGTACGAAGGGGGGGACGCGGCGGGGGGCGAGCCGTTGATCACGTACATGCGGACCGACGGCGTGTCGATGCCGCCGGCCGCCGTCGACGCCGCTCGCGACGCCGCGGTGGCGGTGCACGGCGCGGCGAGCGTGCCCAAGACGCCTCGCGTCTGGACGACGCGCGCCAAGAACGCGCAGGAGGCGCATGAAGCGATTCGGCCGACCGACGCGCGGCGCGCGCCGTCCTCCCTGCCGCCCGCCGTCGGCCGCCGCCACCGCGCGCTCTACGACCTCATCTGGCGCCGCACACTGGCGTCTCAGATGGCGGACGCGCGGCTCAAGGCGCACAGAGTGGATGTGGACGCGGTCGCGGGTCCGGCGGCCGGCGCGCGCCTGCGCGCCGCGGCGACCGCGGTCGTCGCGCCCGGCTTCTCCGCGGCCTACGCGCCGGCCGACATCCGGGCCGCGCACGCGGCGGACAAGCGCGAGGACCGGGAGGCGGCGGCGGCCGAGGCCGAGGCCGAGGCCGACGCGGAGGCCGACGCCGACGCGGCCGCCGCCGTGGCGGCCGACGACGCCGCCCCGCCCACCACCCCCGGCGAGGACGGCGCCCTGCCCGCCGCCCGCGGCGGCGCGGCCGCCGCCCGCTTGGCGGCCCTGGCGCCGGGGGACGCGGTCGACCTGGTCGCCGCCACGGCCGCCGCGCACGAGACGCGCCCCCCCCCGCGCTTCACCGAGGCCACCCTCGTCGCCGCCCTGGAAGCCGCCGGCGTCGGCCGCCCGTCCACGTACGCGCCCACGGTGCGGCTGCTGCTGGACCGGGGCTACGTGGAAAAGGCGGGCGCGGCCAAGCGCGGCCGCGCGCTCGCCGCCGCGCCGCGCGGCGCGGTGCTGGCTGCCTACCTGAACGCCTTTTTCGGCAAGTACGTCGACTCCGCGTTCACGTCCGACCTGGAAGCCGCGCTCGACAGCGTGGCCGCGGGCGAGGCAGAGTGGGACCAGGTGGTGTCCGACTTTTGGGCCCCCCTCGCCGCCGCCGTCGCGGCCGCGGCCGACGTCGGCGGCCGGGACGTGGTGGACGCGCTCGACGCGACCCTGGGCGAGGCGTTGCTCGACGCCGCGGCGGCGCGCGGCGGCGGCGCCGGCGGCGCGGCCGCCGAGCGCGTGTGCCCCGCCTGCGGGGGCCGCGTCGGCCTCAAACTGTCGACCAACGGCGGCTTCTTTGGGTGCGCCAACTACCCGGCGTGCGCGCACGTGCGGCCGCTGTGGCCGGACGCCGGCGCGGGCGGGGTTCCGCACGGCGGCGGCTCCGAACCGCGCGCCCTCGGCACCGACCCCGCCACCGGCCTGCCCGTCACCCTGCGCCTGGGGCCGTACGGGCCGTACGTGCAGCTGGGGCCGCCGGCGGCCGAGGCAGCGGGGGAGGCCGCGGTCGCCGCGTCGACGGCGCCCTCGTCCAAGCCCCTCAAGAAGAAGCCGCCCCCGCGCCGCGCCTCGCTGCCGTCCTCGCTCGACCCCGACTCGCTCGACCTGGAGCGCGCGCTTGGCCTGCTCTCCTTCCCGCGCGTGCTCGGCACGCACCCGCGCAGCGGCGGCACGGTGGAGGTCGCGTCAGGCAAGTACGGCATGTACGTCCGCGTCTCCGGGGGCGACAAGGGCATTTCGCCCGCGCCGCTGCCGGCGGATGTCGACGCCACGGGGGTCGGGCTGGCCGCCGCGCTCGCCGCGCTCGACGCGCGCGCCGCGCGCGGGGGCGGGCTGCGCGCGGCGGCGGGCGGCAAGGCGGCGGCGCCCGCGGCGCGCAAGGGCGTCAAGGCCAAGGCGGACGCGGGCGGCGGGGAAGGCGGCGCCGCCAAGGTGAAAGCCGCGCCGAAGCGCGCGCCGTCGGCCTACCTCCTGTTCTGCGCCGCCGAGCGCCCCGCCGTCCTTGCTGCCACGCCCGGCGCGTCTGCGACGCGAGTCATGTCCGAGCTGGCGGCCCGGTGGAAGGGGTTGGGCGAGGGCGAACGCGCGGGGTGGGACGCGAAGGCGGCGGCGGCGAAAGCGGCGTTCGTGCCGCCGCCGCCCGGCGACGCCGCGCCCGCCAAACCGAAACGCGGTGTCAAAGCGGCCAAGGCGGCGGGCGGCGCCAAGCGGCCGCTGTCGGCCTACCTCTTATTTTGCGGCGCCGAGCGCGCCGCGGTCGTCGCGGCCAACCCCGCCATGCCCGCCGCCCAGGTCCTGGGCGAGCTGGGGTCGCGCTGGCGCGCGCTGGGCGACGCGGGGCAGGCCGAATGGAAGGCCAAGGCCAAGGCGGCGGCGGACGCGGCGCCGGCCGCCGCGCGCGCCGCGCCCAAAGCCGCCGTCGCCGCCGACGCACCCAAGCGCCCCCCGTCCGCCTACATCCTGTTTTGCAAGGCCGAGCGCGCTGCCGTGCTGGCGGACAAGCCCGGCCTGAGCGCGGCGCAGGTGCTCTCTGAACTCGGCGCGCGCTGGCGCGCGCTCCCCGACGCGGACAAGGCGCGCTGGAAGGCGGGCGGGTGATGGAGTGAGAGAGAGTTGGTGTGCAACACAAAACCACGAGTCCCCTGATCACGGCAGCCTCTCACGGCTTGCAACCGACCCGCCGCCGCAAGTCCGCCGCCGCCGCCTCGACCGACGGCGGCCGCGCCGCCAGCGCCCCCGCGAGCGCGGCCTGCACGTCGGCCGCGGCCGACGGAAACTGCATATAGTCCAGGCGGCGGGTGGCCCACACGTCGTCGAGGGCTTCAAAGGTGGCGGCGTACAACGCGCCGACGACGGCGAGCGCTGCGGCGCCGTGGCAATCGTTGCCGCCGCCTTCGCCACCTCCGTAGGGCGCCAGCGTGATGGAGGTCGATGCCTCGATCTCGTGCGCCGCCAGCAGGGCGGCGAACCCGCGCGCGGGCGCGCCGCGCGGCGGCCCCGCGGCAGGCGCCGCGCCGCCGCCGCTGTGCAGGCCGGCCGCCGCCGCAATCCAGAGCGTGACGTTGGCGCCCGCGGCACAAAACGGGTACTCGTTGACGGCGACGTGGGGCGGGTTCCGGCCGCGCTTGGTGGCGAGGCGGCGGAAGAGGCGCGCGTCGGCGCGCGAGAGCCACACCAGGTGCGCCAACGCGCCCACCCCCGCCCCCCGCAAATCTGTGCGGGGGTCGGGGCCTTGCCAGCCGGCCTCGGTCCAGGCGGCGGAGACGCCCGCCCGGGGAAACGGGCGCCCGGGGAGCGCGGCGGACCAGAGGCCGGAGAGCAGCGCGGCGTGCGCGGGGTCGCCGTCGTCGTACCGGGTGCATGCTGCGGCGCGGGCGGCTTGCAGGCGGGCGAGGGCGGTGGCGTCGAGGCGCAGGGGGCGGAGACGGGGTGGGTGGTGGGGGGCGACGGCATCGTGCGCAAAGTCTGTCGAGAGAGAGCGTGCGTCGGCCGCCGCCGCACCTCCGTAACGCGCCACGCACATCTCTATCGATCCCTCTGCCTTGCCGCGCACCAAGAGCCGCCGCCAGCGCGCGCCAGAGGAGAGCGAGCGGCACGGCGACCGCGGCGGGGAGCGCGAGCGCGGTGGGCGCCGGGCCAGGGGTGTCGCCATCGATGGCGAGCGCGTCTACAGACGTCTCGGGGCGGGCGGCGGCGCCGGCTCGAGGATCGGCGGCGTCGGCGGCGCCGGACAGCAGCGGCTCGGCCAGCTGCGATGCGCCGTCAGAGGCGGCGGTGCGGGGGCGCCGCCGCAGCATTGAGAAGGGGGCGCAGGGCGGCGGGCGGCCGACCGCGGAGTGGGATGCGTCGGCCGACGCGCTCTCTCGTCTCAGCTCGCACGGCCGCCCTTTGCCGCCCCGCCCGCGCGGGCCGGCGCCAACTCATCTCAGTGAGCCGCGGGCCCACTCCGCCGCGGGCGGCGTCGGGCCGCGATGCCAGAGCCGCCCACCGACGCGGTACAACCGAACGGCGACGCCGAGGCGCCGCGCCCGCCGCCGTCGCGCCCCCAGTTCAGCATCGAGTCTGAGCCAAACGCGCTCAAGGGCGCGGGTCTGGTTCCTCACGTCCGCCACTACTTTCGGAAGATGAGGGTGCGTGGCTGTGGGTTGTGGAGGTGGTGGTGGACGCGGGCGGCGACTGCGGGTGGGAGGGTGCGGGAGGCGGGCGCGGGTGGGGGGCGGGAGGCGGCCGTGCCTTCAAAAAGGAGGATGAGGTGGTCGGGCGCGCGACCCACCACCTTCCTCTCCTCCTCCTCTCCCCTCCCAGGGCGGCCAAGACATCGCTATGCCCTGCCCCTCGCCCATGGACGCCCTCGTCACCACCTTTGGCTCCTGGCTGGGCATCGCGGCGGTCGCGGGCGTCGACGCCGCGGTCCACGGCGCCGCCGGCCGCCTCGGCGCGCCCGCCCTCCTCGCCTCTTTCGGCGCCAGCGCCGTGCTCGTCTTCGGCGTCATCGAATCCAAGCTTAGCCAGCCCCTCAACTTTGTCGGCGGGCAGACGGTGAGCGCGTTCGTGGGGGTCGTCGTGTCGCACGCCCTCTCGCGCGCGCCGGCCTGGGTCGCGGCCGCCACCGGCGTCGCGGCATCGACCGTCATCATGGCCGCCCTCTCTATCACGCACCCGCCGGGAGGGGCGACCGCGCTCATCGCGGCGACGCACGCGGCCGGCCGCGCCAACGCGGCCGCCGGCTTCTCCCTCGTCCTCACCGTCTTCCTCGGCGCCCTCGCCATGTTCGCCGTCGCCCTGGCCGTGAACAACCTGCACCCGGGGCGGCGGTACCCGTCCCAGTGGGTGGGCCGGTTCGGGGTGCCGTGAAAGAAAAGCGAGTGGGGGGGTGGGGTGCGGGTGCGGGCTGCCCGCGCAGCGCGCTGCGCGCCGGTTTTTGGGTCCTTTGTCGACCTTGGCTGGGGCCACTTGGGGCCCCGCGCACATGGCGGGGGGTCGAGAGGCGCCGGGGACTGCAACACTGCGTGCGGGCCGAGAGCGCGGCGGCGGCGAGCTTCCCCACTTCACTCTTTCCCGCCCCAATGCCGGTCACGGCCGGCGCCCCGCTCACCTCCCTGCACGACCCGCGCTTGCAGTGGACGCCGCACCCTCCGCCAGCGGCGACGGCGGCCGGGGAGGGGCTCGCGGTGGTGCCCCGGGCGGGCGCCGACCTCTGGTCGAGGGTGGGGCCCGCCGGGGGCGTCGCCGTCAAAAGCGATGGCGCCTGCCTCGTGGCGGCCGTCGAAGGGGACCGGTTTGTGGCCAGCGTGGCGCTCGGCCTGCACGCGCCGCACGGCTGGGACCAAGCGGGGCTCGCCGTCCGGGCGCGCGGCCGCGCGGCCGCGCCTTCCTCCTCGCCCTCCCCCTGGTGGCTCAAAGCGTGCGTCGAGCGCGTGCCGCCGTCTGCGACGTGCGCCGGACCCGGCGGCGCGGCGGCGGTCGTCGCGGTGTCGGTCACGGGGGCGGACGGGTGGACGGATCAATCGACCCACCCGCTGACCGCCGGCGTCCCCGCCGTCGCCCGCCTGCGGGTGGCGCGCGAGGGGCACTCGCTGGCCGTGTACGTCGGGGAGGAGGAGGCGGGTGGGGGCGTGGGCTGGACAAGGGTGCGGCTCGCGCGCGCGCCGGGTGTGCCGCTCGCGGTCGGCCCCTACGCCCTCGCCCCGCTCGCGGCCGGCTGCGTCGCCACGTTCAGGGAGGTGGAGATTCGGGTGCTGCCGGGGGAAGGGGACGGCGGGAGGCTGTGATTGATGGAGAGAAGGAGAGGGACAGGCGTGCACGTCGCTCTGGCCGCCAGAGCGAGACGCGCGAAACCGCGTCCCGACACGCCCCACCCCACGCGCAACCACCCCCCAACCCCGGTTGGGCGGCACGCACGCGGGCGGGCGCGGCGGCGCCGCCCCACGCCCTCGATCACTCGACCGCCCGCGCCCTCTCCCGTCCTCTTCAAGTCAGCGGCGCCCACTTCTTGAGCAGCACGACGAGAGCGCTCATGTTGTCGCACCCCTTGCCACAGCCGCCGGTGTCGGGCGCGAGGCAGTGGTCGCAGAGGCGGCACGCGGCGTCGGCCGGGGACGAGCCCGCGTCGAGCCACCCCGCCACCAGGTCGACCGCCTCTTGGCACGTGCAAATGTCCCAGATGCCGTCGCACGCCAGGAGCAGGAAGCGGTCGCCGGGCGCGAGGTCGACGGCGGAGACGTCGGGCGAGGCCGTGACGGCTTGCCCCTCGGGCCCGACCCCCGGACTCTGCTTGTGCTCCGCGTCGCCAAACGCGCGCGACAGGTTGAGCGACCCGTTGACGCGGCCCTCGGCGACGAAGCCGCCCGCGGCGACGATGCGGGCGAGCTCGGGGCCGTCGGTGGGCTTGTGGTCGGAGGTGAGCGGGAGCGCGGCGCCGCCCGCGCGGCAGAGCACCGCGCGAGAGTCGCCCGCGTTCGCCACGACGAGGCGCCCCCCGCGCACCGCGGCCGCGACCGCGGTGCAGCCGGCGGACGGGCCGATGTAGCGGCCGGGGGCGTCGGGCGCGTACTCGGTCGTCGGCGCGGTTGACGCGGCGGCGCGCCGCGCCGCGGCGGCCGCCGCGCTTGCGCCCTCGCTCTCGCCGGAGCTCGACGTGCCCGCGTCGTCGCCGCCGTCCTCGTCCACGATCGCCTCGGCCGCCACCTCGGGCCGCGCCGCGGGTCTCTTGCGCTTGGCCGCGCCCGCCGGCCCGCCGAGCGACGACGGCGGGACGTCCATGTCGAGCGTCTCCTCCTCCTCCTCCTCGAGCAAGACCGTCGCCGACCCTTGGCCCACGTCTTCGTCGTCGTCCGAGCCGGAGCCGGACTCGGAGGACGAGGAGCTGGCGCCGGCCGCGAGCGTCGCGCGCGCCCTGCGCGCGCGCGCGACGCGCACGTGCACGCCCGCCTCGGCCAGGGCGGCAATCATGGCGGGGGGGAGGCCGGACGCGGCGGCGCCGTCGCCGCCGAGCAGGGCGGAGAGGGCGGCGCTGTGGGGGAGGGGTGGCGGAGGTCGGGCCAAGGACCCAGCGCGCGCCTCGCTTGCCCCACCTCCTCTCCCCTCTCTCTCTCTCACCCGCGCGAGTCGCGGCCACCACTCCCGTCGCCCGACCCGCCTTCCGCCGCGGGGGAGGGCGCGGCCAGGTCGGCGAGCTCCGGGCGCGCGTCCGGGCCGCAGACCGACGCGTCGGCGGAAAGGTAGGCAGCCGCCATCGCCGTCTCCAGATTCCCGTCCCCGTACCCGGGCGCCGCCACCACGTGCTCGGCCAGGTGGCGGGCGGCGTAGCGGGCGACCTCCTTGCCGCCGTGGCCGTCGAAAACGGCAAAGAGGGAGGTCGCCTCTCCCACCTTTTCCCGCCCCGTGGCGGCGTCCACGTCGAGGATGATGGCGTGCGCGTCCTCCTGGGGGGTCGGAAGAGTGGAGGCGGGCGTGAGCGCGTCTCTGTCGCCTTTCCGGCGCGGCCGCCACCCGGGCGCGCCGGCCGCCGCGCCCTCCCCCCTCCTCCCCTCCTCCCCTCCTCGCACCATCTCCGTGCGCCACCCCTGCATCGCGGCGACGCCGTACATGAAGTCGGCCGACTCGCCCTCGTCCGTTTCCTGGAGAGGTGGGGGGCGCGCCGGCGGCGGCGGCGGCGGGGCATTGGCGCGGCGCGACGGCGCGGCGCGGCTCCGCCAGCGCGCCGCCCGCGGCCGCGCGTGCTCGCGATCTCCATCCGCGGCAGGCGAAAGGGAGAGGAGACACGAGGCGCGCCCCGGCGGCGGCGCGGCGCCGCGCCCGCCGCCGCGCCCCCACCCTCTCCCCCCGCACCTTGGTCGTCACCGGCGCCGACAGGTACGCCCCCATGGCGGTGGCGGAGGGAGCGGGCGGCGGCGGGCGCGGCCCTGGCGCGCTCGCGCGTGTGTGTCGAGCGGCGGCGGCGCGCGCGCGCTCCGTGGCCGCCCGCCCTGTGAAACGTGCCCCCGTGTTGCATGGACATTGTCAGATCGAACCCCTCCCAGCGCCCGCCCCCCCCCTCCGTCACCGCCGCGCCACCTTGACGCGGCGTTGGGGCCCCGCGCGCTGCGCCGCAAACACGGCGCCCGCCGCCAGCGCGAGCAGCGACCCGATGGCCGCCGTCGACGTGAGCCGCGCCAAAAGCGAGGGCGGGCCGGCCGCGGCGCGCAGGCGGGCCGCGAGCGCGGCGTGCCCGCGGTCGTCGCTCCAGTCGGCCGGGGAGGCGCCGGTGACGTCTTGGGCGCCAGCGTCGGCGCCGGCAGCGAGCAGGGCACTCACAAGATCGTCCGCGCCGGCAAACGCGGCCCAGTGGAGCGCGGTGCGCTTCGTCCCGGGTTCCGCCGCGTCGGCTGGCGCGCCCGCGGCCAGCAGGGCGCGCACTGCGGCCGCCTGGCCGCGCACTGTGGCGCGTACGAGGGCGGCGCCGGCGGCGTCGGGGGAGGAGGCGGCGAGAGACGAGGCCTGAGGGGCGGGGGCGGGGGTTGGGGGCGCGCGCGCGAGCGTTCCCCGCTCTCTCCGCGTTCCCTCTCTCGCGCCGTGCCAGGCGAGATCGATCCGTGGCGCCTCGGCCACCAGCGCGGACGCCGCCGCGCGCGCGCCTCCGCCGCGCGCCATCGCCTTTTTACCAGCATCTTGACAATGTCTTGCCGCCCGCCCGCCACCGCGACGTCCAGCGGCGAGTGCCCGCTCGCGTTGGCCGCGCCCGCGGCCGCGCCCGCTGCCAGCAGGCGCCCCACGTCGGCCGCGTTGCCAGCGGCCACGGCGCGGTGCAGCGCGTCGCTCGAGGAGGAGGAGGGCGGCATCGGGAGAATTGGTGGGGGAGGGTTGGGAGGAGTGGAGAGAGACGCGCGCGCCGCGACGAGAGAGACGCCCACGCTTGCCCGCCCTCACACGCGTTCATCACCCGCCCCCCCTCAACTGCGCCAGGCGGGACGCGAGATCGTCCTCCTTGGCGGCGGCCGCCGGCGCGGGCGCGGCCGCCGCCACCCCCGCCTGCGGCAGCCCGAGCTGCACCTCCAGACCATGCTCGTCCGCCACCTGCTGGAGCAGGGTGGCCACGTCCTCTTCCGGGGTGGCGAGGGCGGCTTGGGCGCCCATCGCGCCTTCCAGGACTTGGGACTGGACGTCCAGATTCTCAAACTGCTTCTCAAACTGGTCCATGGTTTCAGCGACCTAAGGAGAGGGGAGGGTGGGGTGTGTGAGAGGGCGTGTGCGGCGTGTCGAGGTCGGCAGCCCGTTTGTTTTGTTTTGTTGTCCGCTTCCACCCCGCTCCTCTCTCCCCTCCTCGTGCCTTGTCCAGGTTGTTGGCCGCCAGCGCCCGGTCCAGCGATTTGACGATGCCCGCCATGGACTTGGTGACCCCCTGCATCTTGGCCTGGGTGTCGAGGCGCGACACGACAGCGTCGAGCCGCGACGCGAGGCGCAGGTAGTTGAGCGCTTCCCCTTTTTTGCGGATCGCGTTCTGGGCGTAGATCTTGGCGCCCTCGATGTTCCCCTTTTCGATGGCCTTTTTGACCTGGGAGAGGGGGGGGAGGGAGGAGAGAGAGGGGTTTGTCGGTCGGCGCGCGCGCCGGCGGCCGCCGCCTCCCGCCCGCCTCAAGACCGCGCGAGCACGCTGCTCGACGTGTCGACCGAGCGAGCTCGCGCCGCGCCCCGCCAGCTGCGCGCGCGACACCTGCCCCATCCCCTCGTCTCTCCCGTTCCCTACCTTGAGCTTCTCCGCTTTCTCCTCCTTCTCCGCGCGCGCGCTCTGTTTGACCAGCTGCTTGGAGGTGAAGCGCAGGTTGAAAATTTGGTCGAGCAGGCGCGCGTCGCCGCCACCGAGGCCGGACGCGCCGGCGCCCATGGCCAGGTGCGGGTGGGAGTGGAGGGTAGGGGTGTCGGCGCCGCTCGCGGGCGGTCGAGGAGGGCGCGTTGTGGAGGGATGGCTGGCGCCGTCGACCGCCCACACTCCGCCGCCGCCATGAAGCTCGCCGCCCGCCCCCGAGCGTCCCCATCGCATCGCCTGCAACGCGCCGCACCCCGGCGCGGGCTCGCCGTCCGCCCGCGCGCCGCCGACACCGCACGCGGTGCTATCGACGACGGGATAGCACTCCTAGAGTCGGGCGACGCGCAAGCTGCCTTGGCCGAGTTCACGCGCGCCCTGACCCTGCCCGGCACGGGCTTGAAACGGTACAGGGACAAGCCGCCGAGCGTGAGCGAGGGGGAGGCGCAAGCGGCCCTGTACAACTGCGCGTGCGCGCACGCCGCCCTGGGCGACGTCGCGTCCGGCTTGGCCGCCTTGAGCGATGCCGTGGCCGCGGGTGACGGCCTGGAGCGCGCGACGCTGGCGGCCGACCCGGACCTGGAGAGCCTGCGGGCCGACCCCGGCTTTGCCGCGGTCTTTGCGCGCCTGCCCGCCGAGCGCAAGAAGGGGCTCTTCGGAGGGCTGTTTGGGTGATCAGCCCCCGCCTGCCCGCCGAGCGCAAGACAGGGCTCTTTGGAGGGCTGTTTGGGCGATCAGCCAGAGGGGGGAAGCGGCGTGGAGGGCACCTCTGTAAGCCACCGCGCGGCGGCGCGCACTCCCGCCCCGGGGCGGGGGCCCTCCCGCCACCGCCCACCCCCCTCGCTCGCCCCCTTGGCCCCAGCGCCATGGCCTCCCAGGTCGTCCTCGCCACCGCGGGGTACGACCACACGATCCGGTTCTGGGAGGCGACGTCCGGCGTCTGCTACCGCACCCTGCAGTACGCCGACAGCCAAGTGTGTGGGAGGGGTGGGGGTGGGGCGGGCGGGCGGGCGCGCGGGGCGCGGCGCACGCCGCGGCGACCCCGCATCCGGCCGCGCCGCCGCTCCCCGACCCCCGTTCCTCCCCTCCCCTCAGGTCAACAAGCTGGAGATCACGGCCGACAAGCAGCTCCTGGCGGCGGCGGGCAACCCCCACGTGCGAGCGGGGAGGGAGGAGGGACCGCCGCGCCGCGGCGGCGCCCTCGACCTCGCCCCCCGCACACAACGCCCTCGCCCCCCCCGCCCCCCTCCAGATCCGCCTCTACGACGTCAACTCGTCCAACCCGCAGCCCGTGCTCTCCTTCGACGGCCACGCGGGCAACGTGACCGCGGTCGGCTTCCAGAAAGACGCGACGTGGCTCTTCTCCGGGTCGGAGGACGGCACCGTCAAACTGTGGGACGTGCGCGCCCCCGGCTGCCAGCGCGAGTACGCGTCCCGGGCGCCGGTCAACGCGGCGGTGCTGCACCCGAACCAGGGGGAGCTGATCAGCGGGGACGCCGCCGGCAACGTGCGCGTGTGGGACCTCGCGGCGGGCGCGTGCGCGACCGAGCTCGTGCCCGAGGTCGGCACCCCCGTCCGCTCCCTCGCCGTCGCGGCCGACGGCTCCCTCGTCGTCGCCGCCAACTCGGCGGGCACGGCCTACGTGTGGCGCGCGGCGCGCGGCGGCGGCGCGACGACCCACTTCGACCCGCTGCACAAGCTGCGCGCCCACCCCGGCGCCCGCGTGCTCAAGTGCGCGCTGTCGCCCGACGTGCGCCAGCTGGCGACGGCGTCGTCCGACCGCACGGTCAAGCTGTGGAACCTCGACGGGTTTGGCCTCGAGGGCACCCTCGCCGGCCACGGGCGCTGGGTCTGGGACGCCGTCTTCTCCGTGGACGGCGCCTACCTCGTCACCGCGTCGTCCGACGCGACCGCCCGGCTGTGGGACCTGGCGGGGGGGGACGCCATCCGCGTCTACTCGGGGCACCACAAAGCCGTCGTCTGCTGCGCGCTCAACGATTCCGCGATCGAGGGGGGGGCGGCGCCGGGGGCGGACGAGGCGGCGGAGGGCGGCGGGTGACGGGGGCGGTCGGCGGGGGGTCCCTGGCACGAGCGCGCGCCGCGCGCCGCGCGCCGCGCGCCCCCGCCCCTCGTGTCACCCCCACAACGCCCTCCCCGCGGCGCCCAGCCACCCGCGCCCCCCGCCCGCCCCCCGCGCCCGCGCGTCGAGCGCGCGCGCGACGCCCAGGAGCTCGAGCGAGCGCCCGCCGACCGCCGGCCCCGCGCCGCCCGCGCCGCCGCCGCCTCCCGGGCCCGCCCCGCCCGTCTTGGCGGCCGCAAACCAGAGCAGCAGGCCGGCCAGCAGGCCGGACGCGCCGCCCAGGGTCAGAGGGGGGGAGCCCGCGGTGAGGAGGGCGAAGCAGGGTTCGGGCGTGCCGAGGCCGAGGCCCACCAGCGCGGCTCCGTCCGCCGGCGGCGCGGGCGGGCGCACGGAGAGGAGGGCGGCGTAGGAGCGGGCGGGGCGGGAGGGCACGCGGCCGAGGTACAGCGCGGCGGCGCCGGGCGCGGCGGCGCGCGTCCCGCCCGCGCCAAACTCCCAGCGCGGGGCTTCCACGAACGCGGCGCAGAGGTGGAAGAGCAGGGCGGCGTCTGTCGGGAGCTCGGGCGTCCAGGGCGCCGCGTTCCAGGGGCCGCCCCCGTTCCAGGTGAACGCGCCGACGCACGGCCCGCGCGCGAGCGCCGCGACGCGCGCCGCCACGTAGCCCCGCGGGCAGGGCGGCAGCAGGCCGCGGGGCGCGTCGCCGCGGAGCAAAGCCCCGAGGCGGGCGTAGCGGACGACGGCTTCGAGCAGCGCGGCGAGCGCGGGCGGCGGCGCGCGGTCGGCCGCGGCCGCCGCCGCGGCCGCCGCGCGCGCCTCGAGCGACGCCTGCAGGCCGACGGCCGCCGCGTCGTCGTCGTCGCCGGCGACGGGGGCGCCAGTGGTGGAGGCGAGGGGGGCGAGGCGGAGGCCGGGCCAGCCGGCGGCGGCCGCGGCGGACGCTGCTGTCTCGTGCGCCGACGCCAGCGCGGCCGCCAGCGGCTGCAGCACGTCGGCCGCCAGCCACTCGCGCAACGCTTCCGTGCCCGACTCCAGCCCCGCGCCCGCGCCGCCGGGCGCCCCAAGGCCGAGCCGCGCGGCGGCCGCCGCGACCGCCGCGCGCGCCGACGGGCCCGCGGGGTCCGACCCGGGGCCCAGACCGGCGCCGGCGCCGCGGCGGGCGAGGGAAGGGCGGTAGGAGGGGGCCAGGGCGCCGCCGCCGCCGAGAGCGGCGGGCGAGTCGCCGGCGAGCAGGAGCGGCGAGCGAGAGGGCACAAGGGGATGGCCGTGCGCCGCCGGGGGCGAGCCGCCGCCCCCGGTCTCATCCGGCTCTGGCGAAAACGCGTCCAGGTAGGGGCGCAGCTGCTCGGGCGTGCGGACCAGGGGGCCGGGCGGCGTCGCGCCAGAGCGCAGCAAGCCGAGGGGCGACGGAGCGGCCATCACGGCCCTGCGCCCCCCGGCCGGCGCGGGAATGGGCGTCACGTCGCGCAGCGGCGGCCCGAAATCGACGGCAGCCGGCGGCGCGGGCGCGGGCGGCGGCGGCGGCGCCGTGCACGGAGCGCGCAGCGGCGGCAGCCCCAGCAGCTTGCGCCGGGCGGGCGTCGCCCCTTTCTCGATGCCAGCCGCCGCACGGTGCGCGGAGAGGCGGGCGCCTTGGCCGAGGGACGCGAGGGAGGCCCACAGCGCGAGCGCGAGCGCGGCGAGCCGCGCGAGCGGGCCGAGAGGGGCCAGGCGCGCCTCGAGCGCTTCCCCGCTGTGAATATGGGTTGTGGATGGTCGGGCGCGCCCCCAGCGCGCAACCATCACCATCCCCTCTCCCCTCTTCCCTCACCAGCCGAGCACCGCGACCGCCGCGGCCCCAGCGGCGACCGCCGCCCACGCCACCGCCGCGCGCGCGGCCGCCGCGGGCGGGACGGACGCGGCCTGGGCGGCGGCCGCGGCGGCGGCGAGGGAGGACGCGCCCGCGTTCCACGGCGGGGGGGGCATTGGAGACCGCGGACGAGGGCGGCGGGCGCGCGGCGGCGCGGTCGATCGAGGGCAGCGCTCGGGAGCGCGGCGGGCCCGGGAGCGGGCGGCGCCGGGAGAGTGAGAGGCGAGGAGGAGAGACGCACGCTCGACGCAGGCGTTCGCGCGCCAACGCCGGCGTCGAGCGCGCGCAGAACGCCGCCTCTGGCGGGCCGACACGCGGGCCGACCCACCTTGCCCCACCACCATGCCGTCGCCCCCCAGCCAGAGCCAGCCGGCGTCGCAGCCCGACGAGAACACGTCGCCCGCGTCGCCGGGCGCGCGCCGCCCCGCCTGGCTCCTCGCCGCCTCCAAGATCGCGGTGGCCGCCGTGCGGGGCGGAGGTGCCCCCCAAAAGGCCGCCCCAGCTGTCGAGGCGCCCGAGGCCAACAACCCCTCTCAGGACGCCCTGCTGCCCCTCGGCGCGACGTCCAACGCGTTTTCTCAACCCAACGTGCCTGCATACGGTTGGTCGGGCGCGTCCGAGGGCGGCGGTGCGGGCGGCGCGGCGGGCGGCGTGGCGGTCGCGCGCCGCGCTCCACCTGGGCCCCGCAGCGGCAAGCGTGGCGCCGGCGGCCGCGGCGACAAGGTAGAAGCGTCGGCCAAGCGCAGGGGCGGGGGCGGCGGCGGGGCGGCAGCTGCCGCGGCCGACCCCGACGCCGACGCGGCCGCCGCCGCGCTCCGCGGCGCCGTCCGCTTCGCCGCGGCCGACGCGTCCGCCCTGGTCGCCGCCGCGCGCGACGCGGCTTTGATGGCGGCCGCGGCGGCGGCGGCCGCGGCCGCGGCGGCCGCGCGCGCTCGGACCGCTGCCGCCGCCGCCGCCTCTCACGCCCGCCGCCGCAGGCACTCGGCCCCGCCCTTTTGAAACACGAGTGCGCCGGCGGCGCGGAGCGGGAGACGCTGCGCGGGCGTCGCCCAGGCCGGCCATGTAATCGAATGAAGGAGGCGGCGGGAGCGAGCGGGGGGCGGGGCGTGCAACGCGTGAGGCGGCAGCTGTCGCGTGCGCGCGCCGCTAGCGACCCCACACACCTCCTCCGACCGCCCAGGTGCACCGCGCCCCGCCGAGGGAGTGGGAATGGGTCGTTGCGCGCGGCCGGCGTCTTTCGCCTTGCCAGTCGCCACAAGTCGCCCCTCAATCGCTCAGTGTCGCCGCCCCGTTCTCTCTAGCTGACCCCCCCCCCCCTCTCTCTCCTTCTTTCACCTCGCCCGGGGATCCAACCCAAGCCACGCTTTCACCTCCTCAAACACGGTCCACGAGATGCCCGCCGCGGGCGCCATCTTGGCGAGGTTTGGCGCGAGGCCTTTGTAGAGGCCGCGCACCCCTTCCCGCGCGAGCGTCTGCCGCACGACGTCGACCATCCCCCCATACTTGAGAGGCGCCCCCCCCACGCCTTGCGCCTGCAACCGCGTCCTCACCAGCGCGAGCGGGTAGGAGCAAAACTGGGCGACGGACGACGACGCGGCGCCCGCGGCGAGCACCGCGGCGGCCGGCGGGCGGCCGTCGTACGTGTCGAGGAGCCACTCTTTGCACAGCTCAAAGGTGGCGATGTCCACGCCGGCGTACGGCAGGATGCCGATGAGGGAGGGGGTGAGGCCGCGGTAAAAGGCGGGCCAGCCTTCCGTGCGCACGATCGACGCGGCCGCGTGCGCAATGCCTCGGTAGCGACCCGACTCACAGAGCGCGAGGCGCGTCCTGATGAGCTCCAGGGGGTAGATGAGCGTCTGCGCGCACGCGCCCGCGGCGGCGCCCGCGACGAAGCGCTCGCCGGGCGTGATGGATAGAGGGTCCTGTGCCACCACTTTCTTCAGGCGGTCGTTCACGGTCAGTTTTAGAGCCGTTTCCGGCGCAATCTTGATGACGTTGGCGCCGTTGCCTTTGAAAAAGGCGCGCGGCGTGCCCTCCGCGAGCATGGTGCGCAGGCCGTCGCGCACGGTCAACCGGCCGGCCTTGTCGTGGACCTGGAAGAGAGGGAGGGAGGAGAAAGGTTCGCGGGGCGGGAGGAGAGAGGGCGGGTCAGGGGCCGCGCGCACGCGCGTCGCCTCCTCCGCTTCCCCACCCACGCCCCCACTTTTCTACACCCTACCTGCAACATCAGTTTGATTCGATCGATCGGAGCGGTCGCAGTGCGGCTCACGGCGCCGGCAACGCCTGGAAATTGAGGTCGAGGCCGTCGGCCGCGGTCCCGCGGCATCCCCCGCCCCGCCGCCCGCCGCCCGACCCCACACGCCAAACGACACCAGTATCCCTCCCCACCCCCCCCAAACCCCTTCTCACCGCCCGCCACCATGAAGCGCGCCGCGCGGCCAGGGTCGTCCACAAGCAGGCCGCCCGGCGACCCGCGCGCGCGCCGGGGCGGCGCGCCCGTCGCCACGATTGGGCGGGGCGGCAGGGCGTACAGGCCCGCCGCGGCGGCCGCTTCGGCGGCGCGCGGCGGCGGCGGGGGTGCCATCGCGAGGGCGGGGGTCACGCGGGGCGGGTGGCGGGATGCGGCATCATCAGGAACGGGGTTGTGGCTGGCGGGCTGCCGCCGGCGAGGGCGAGAGAAAGTGAACAGACGGCGCCGCCGGCGTCTTTCTCTTTTCGCCAGTCGCCACAAGTCGGCACACCCTCGCCAACTCTCTCTCCTCTAGCGCTCTGCACAGAAGCCACTAAACGCGGCCTCCTCCCCCCCAGCCCTCAGCGACCGCACGGCGGCCGCCCCAGAAAAACCGGCGGTCAGAGCAGCGCCGCCGCCGATGACCGCCGCCAGGAGCCACACGAGCCAGGCCGCGCGCCCGGTGCGAGCGACGATGGCGGCAACCACCACCGCGCCTGCCGCGCCGGAAGCCAGGGACGCCGCGCCAAACGCGCCCGCGAACGACGCCGGCACGTTGCCCGCCGCCGCCTGGCCCGCCGCCGCCGACACGGACGACATCAGGACGAGCAGGGTGGATGTGGCGGCCGCGGACGCGGGGTGGACGCCGAGGGCGAGGAAGATGGGTATTAAAAGAATGCCGCCGCCGACGCCGACGAGGGCGGCGATGACTCCCGCGACGAGGGCGGCCGCGATGGTCACGGCCGTGGTGCGCGGGGTGAGGATGTAGTCGCGCGCGTACGGCGAGAGCGCGTCGGGCGGCGCGTCAGGGGGAGGCGAAGGCTCTGCCCCGCCCCCTGCGCGTGCGGCCGCCGCGGTCGCCGCGGTCGCCAGCGCCGCTTGCGCGCCCAGGCACCCCCACCACCCGGGCGAGCAGCGGCGTTCCAGCGCGCGGCCGACCTGCAGGCCGGCCATGGCGGCCCAGAGGAGGGCCAGGGCGAGCGCGGGAAGCCAGGGGTTGGGGGGGCGCGGCAGCGGCGGCGCCTTTGTCGAGCCGCCGTCGTCAGCGGGCGCGGCCAACTCGCCCGCGCCCTCTCCATCGGCCGACGCGTCGCCGACGGAAGCCAAGCTGGGCGGCGTCGACGGCGGCGTCGAGAGCGGCGGCGGCGGCGGCGGCGGCGACCGCGGCGGCCGCCCGCCCGGCGCCGACGCGCGCCGCAGCCGCAGGCGAGGGGGGCGGGCCAGCTCGACGTCGAGCGAAGGCGGCGCCGGCGCGCGCGCCCAGTCCGGGCTCGCCGTGCACGCTCCCCGCCCCGCCCCCGCGCCCGCCGCCACCGCCATGGCGGCCACCAACGATTCACCTTCATAACTCATAGTGGACGCCGCGTCGCCTCGCGGCCGCGCCGCCACGGCCTCGCCTGCCGCGAACTCGACCGCGGCCGCCGCGGCGGCGGCCGCCGCCTTCTCCCGCCGCGTCAACCGCGCGGCACGCACGCCGGCGTCGGCCGTGACCCCGACGAGCAACGCGAGCAGGATGAAGGTGAGGACCGCGGGCGGGAGGGCTACGTTCAAGAGGAGGCCCAGGGAGACCCCCAGCAGCAGGGGCGGCGCGGCGAGCAGGGCCAGGCGCGCGTCCACCAGCGGGCGTCCTGGATGGACGGGGTGCCGGGCGCGGGCGCGGGCGGCGGTGGCGGCGAGGGTCGCGGCCGCGACGCACACTTGGGAGAGCGCGGTGGCAGACCTTACGCCCAGCGCGGCCACGACGTCAAAGAGGGGGACGAAAAAGGCGCCGCCGCCCACGCCGGCGCCGGTGGCGGCGGCGCCGACCTGGAGAGAAGGGAGAGAGGGCGTGGTCGGCGCGGCACGAGGGAGGCCGCCACCCTCCCGCCCGCGCCGCCTCCACCCCCAGCGTCACCCAGGCCCACGCACTATCAGCACCAACAACATGGCGGGCACGTCGCGCGCGGGCTCGGACCCGAATGTGCGCTCGGCCGACAGGGAACCGGCCGCCGCGGCCGCCGGGGCGGCGGCGGCGGCCGCCAGCGCGACAGCTGATCGGCAAAAATACATTGAGGAGGCGGGCGGGGCGCGCCCGAAGGCTCCTGCTGCGGGTGTGGCCGGCGCGCGCGGCGGTGCCGAAGCCGAGCGCCTTGCTCTCTCTTTTATCTTCCTCTTTCGGGACGCGCTCTGTGGTTGCAGTCTGGCCCCGCGCCACCCTCCACCATTACTCCTCTCTCCCTATCACGCCGCCGCCAGCTCGGCAGCGGCCGCGGTGAGCTCCGCCCCCGCGCACGCGACGGTCAGCTCGCGCATGAACCGTTCCACCGCGTCCACCGGCAGCGTGACGGCGGCGGCGTCGAAGCCGTCGGCGCCCAGGTGGGCGCCGACCGCAGCCGCGGCGCGGCGGAAGAGGGCGCCAAAGGCGTGGCCAGAGCGCGCGTCGGCGCGCGCTCCGCGCGCGCCGGGGGGGGCCGCGGCGGCGACGACGGGGCAGGTGCCGTCGGGGGAGGCGGGGCCGACGAGGACGACGGCGCGCGTGCCGCGCGCCGAGGCGCGCCCGCGGGGCGCGGCGGCCGCGTCTCGCAAAAACGCGGCGAGCCGCGCGAGCGCGAGCGGCCGCGCGAGCAGGTCGCGGTGGGCGAGGGCGCCGGCCGACAGGTCGGCCCACCGGAACCGGCCCGCCGCCGACTCGCGCAGCTTGCGGCGGGAGAGGATGCCGCCGCCGTCGGCGAGCACGGCGCGCGCAAGCGCCCGCGCAAGGTCCAGGCCGGCGGCCAGCTCGCCGCCCTCGCGGGGCCGCTGGCCGGCGGCGAGCGCGTTCCAGGCGCGCCAGAACGAGTCGCGGCCGGGGCCGGGGCCGGCGCCCGGGGCGGCGCCGGCTTCCAGGAGGGCGGCCGCCGAGGCGGCGGCGTCGGCGGCGGCGAGCCGGTCGCCGCCCCACGCGAGCCGAAACGAGCGCACGCCCAGGGGTGGGATGCGGGCTGCGGGTCCGTGCGCGGCCAGCCCGTCGGCCAGGCGCGCGGCGGCGCGCACGCCGGCCGACGCGGACGCGGGCGCGCGCGCGTCGGCGACGCCGACGCCAGCTCGGAGCAGCAATTCGTCGAGCCGGCGCCGCCCACCGTCCGTCCACGTCTCCAACGCCGCCGCCACGCGGGGCGCGTGCGCCAGGGCGTCGGCGGCGGTCCATTGGCGCAGCAGCGGGATCGCGACGTCGTCAAACGGCGCCACCTTCCCGTACAGCCGCGCCCGCATCACCGCGGTCGCGCCCGGGCCGCCGCCGTCGCCTGCGTCGACGGGGATGGAGGTGGCTTCCTCGTCGTCGGCGCCGGGGAGGACGGCGGCCAGGGTTTCGAGGCGCGCGGCAAAGCCGTCGTACGCCGCGCGCGGCACCCGGTCGCACGCCAGGGCGTCCGCCGCCCCGACGCAGGCGAGCCACAGGGTGTGGCCGTCGTCGGCGCGCAGCGCGTGGGCCAGTTCAAACATGGTGAGCGACGCGGGGACGCCCCACCCGCCGCCCTTCGCGTAGTACGCCTTGCGCGCGGCGCGAACGGCGCGCGCGCGGTCGGCGCGGTCCAGGCGGCGGCGCTGGCGCGGGGGCGAGTTTTCGGCGTCGGAAGCGCGCGAGCCGGCGCGGTCGCGGTCTTCGCCGTCGCTCTCGTCGCTCGCGCTCTCGCCGCCCGACGCGCCGTCCGGCTCCGGCACGTCGTCCAAAGAGGTGCCATCGTCCCGCGAGTGGAGCAGCACGATGCCGGCGTCGCCGTCGTGTTTGAAGTTGTGGTGGATAGGGCGGCGCGCGTCGACGACGACGACGCGCGTCGCGGCGCCGGCCGCCATCAGGGACCGCACGTCCTCGCCGGCGCCGCAGTTGATGAGCCACACGTTTTTGAGGGCCTAAAGTGTGGGGAAGAAGGGATGAGGGAGGGCGTGGGCGGCGGGCGCGACGGCGTTGGCCCCTCCCTCCGCCCCCTCCTTCTCCTCTCTCTCTCACTCCGTCGTCCGCCAGCTGGGTCTCGCACACGGCCTTGACCTCGGCCCAGGTGGACACGGGGAAGATGGAGAAGGAGACGTGGTCGGCTTGGAGGAGCATCTGGGGAGACGAGGAAGAGAGGGTGAGGGGGGCGTTCCGGGCCCGCGCGACGCTTCCGCCGCCCTCGAGGCGATACAACGAGTCCCGCAGCGCGCGCGGGGAGGCGCACGGGGCTGGCGGGCGCCCGCGTCGCCGCCCGGCGTCAAACGGGGCGGGCGACAGGTGCGCGCCGCGCCAGCGCCGGTGCGCGCCCGCCGCCGCTTCTTCCAGCGCCGAGGGCGACAGGGTGACCGACCACGGGCTCGGGAGGGGTGCCCGCCCCCGCGGCGGCCCACCGCGCCGCGGGGCGGGCGACGATGGGCGCGCGCGCGCGCCGCGCCGCCGCCACCGCCCCGCCCGCCCCGCCGCCCACGCCACGACGCCACCTCTCCCCTCACTCCTACCTGCAGGATGCGGACCGCGCACACCGAGTCGGCTTCCAGCGCCGACACAAAGACGACCACCTTCCTGTCGTCCGACTGGTAGGCGTCCGCCTTGACCGCTTCGTACAGGGCGACGTACTGCTCGGGGAAGATGATCATGGTGACGGTGGTGGGGAGGGGCGCCGGCGGGCAAAAAGCGCGGCGCGCGCAGCGCGACGCCGCCTCACGCCCTCTCGCGCGCTCGGCCGCTCGGCCGCCGGTCGGTCGACGACGACGTCGACGACGGGCGGTCAGGAGCGGGGCGCCATGGGGGCGCGGGTGTGGCGGGGAACGGGGCGCGCGCGACACGAACGCGAATCGGGCGCGGCGCGATGGGGCGCCGAGGAGCGGCCGGCCCTTCTCTGTGCGCGACGCGGCGCGGCGTGCGTCGGCGTGGGCGTGCGCGAGAGGGTGCGCGGGTGTGGGGAGAGAGGGCGGCGCGGCGGGCGGCGAGAGCGACGGCGAGAGGGGGCCGGCGCCCGCTGCCCCGACCGCCAGGCACGGGAGCGAGAGGGAGAGACGGCGCCTCCCTCGACCCCCGGGAACGGCAAGCGCGGCGCGCGCGCGGTCGACACACGCAGCCGCCCCCGCGCTCGCGCGCCCGCCCTCGCGCCCGCCCAAGTCTCTCCTCTGCTCCGCCTCCTCCCCCCAACTCGCGCGGAGCCGGGCGCCCCCCCTGCGCGCCCCGCGCCTCACTTCCACCAGGGCTCGAGCCCGGTGCGGAAGTCGGTCTCGGTCCAGGGCGACAGAAACACGACGTCGTCCGTGATGTCGGCGTGCGCGAGCGCGAGCGACAGCGGCGCCGGCCCCCGCACCTTCTTCCCCGTGGCGTCGTACTGCGACCCGTGGCACGGGCACATGAACTTGTTCTCCGCCTTGTTCCACGGGACGACGCAGCCGAGGTGGGTGCAGACGGCGTTGATGCCGTACTTTTCGATCTCGTTCTTCTCCGTCACCACCATGTAGGTGGCGTCGCCCTTGAGGCCCTGGGTGAGCTCGCGGGAGCCGGCCTGGTGCGTTTTGAGCCAGACGGTCGCCTTGACGTCGTTGCCGGCCGCGTCTTTCGCGGCCTGGCCGCCGCCGCCGCCGCCCACCTTGGGCGGCACGAACAGGAAGCCGTAGCCGTAGGCGAGGTAGCCGACGGGCAGCGAGAGGGCGCCGAGGAGGAGCGTGTTCATGGTCGACTGCGGGCGGGGGGCGGGGGGTCGGGTGAGGCGCGCGGCGCGGGGGGGGCGGGGCGGGTCGCGGCCGCCAATCGGGCGCCGCCGACGTCGCGCATGGATGCGCCCGCGCGCGTGCGGGGGGTGGGCGGGCGGGCGCCGGCCCGGGCGCGAGCGCGCGGCCGCGCTCTCCCGCGCGGCCGCGTGGCGTGGCGCGGCCCGCGCGCCGCCGCCGGCCGCCGACCCTCGGCCCGCCGCCAGCGGCAATATTGAACGAGCGCGCAGCCGCCGGCGCGAGGGCAGCGGCCGGCCGCCGCCCTCCGGCCCCGCAATGCGCCGCGCAGCGCCGCCGCCACGCGCGGCCGCGCCGCGCGCGGGGCCGCCGGCCGCGCCCTCCGCCGCCCCGCGCCCGGCGCCGACGCAGGGCGCCGACGCGCGTGCGCGGGCGGGAGGTGGCAGCAGGCGCGCCCCGACCGGGGTCGGGGCGGGCGCCCGCCCCCGGCCTCCGGGAGCCACCGGCCTCCCGCCGCCTCCTCCGCCCTCGTCCGCCCCCCGCCTCCCCCCCAGGGAGGAGGGCAACCCTGTGACGCACCCGCTTGGCCATGTCGGGCACCATGGAAGGCGCCCCCGCGGCCGCGACAACCGTGCGGCGCGCGGGGCGGGCCCGGGACGAGCGGCAGGCGGCCACGGGCTTCATCGCAAAGGTGGCCGACATGGCGGGGGGCAGCGGCGGGGTGTGACGAGAGAGAAAGAGCGGCGGCGAAGCTGTGCAGCAGAGGCCGCGTCGCAGCTGTGTGTCGCTGCGCGCCGCTCCCTCGCCCCGCCCCGCCACGGTCGCCGGCGCCGCCGTTGCAATCGCGGGCGGCGGGCGAGGCAGCGCGGGGCGGCCCTTCTCTCGACCCCGTCACTTCTCCTCAGAGCGCTTTGAGCGCCGCGAGGGCGGCGTCGATGTGGGCCTGAATGTCCAGCTGGCTGTTGAACACCTTGACGACCTGCGGGGAGGGGGGTGGGGAGCGGTGGTGGCGGCGGGCCGCGGAAGCAGTCGACACCCCCCACCGCCTCGTCGCCAGTCCCCCCGCACACCTTGCCCTTTTTGTCGATGACGATCGTCTGCCGCCCCGGCAGCAGCCCCATCATGTCGCCCTTGACGCCAAAGGATTTGCGCAGGAAGGAGGACGCGTCGGTGAGGAGCGGGAACGGCAGGTTTTGGGCGGCCGCAAACGCGGCGTTGGTCGCGGGCTCGTCCCCGGAGATGCCAAACACGGCCGCCTTTTTCGACAGCTCCGAATAATTGTCCCGCATGGCGCACACCTGCTTCGTGCAGCCGGGCGTCGCGGCTTTCGGGTAAAACGCGAGGACGACCGGTTTCTTGTTCTCAAACGAGGAGAGCGCGACGGACGACCCGTCGGACGCTTTCAGGACGCGGTAGTAGTCGGGGTAGTCCTGCATGGAGGACCCTTCGGCGAGGGTGGCCTGGGGTGGGGGTGGGGGGAGGGTGTGGGGGTGGGGTAGCGCTCCGAGGCGCTCGCGGCCCCTTCCCAGCCGCCATCGCGCGCCCGCCGACCCCCATATCCCACTCGCGCGCTACTCCCGGTCTCCGATCCTCACCTGCGCCACCAGCGTCGCGCCCCGGCGCGCCGTCGGCGCGAGCGGCGCGAGCGGGCGCGGCGGCGTGGCGCGCGCCGCGCCCCGCGGGCGGGGCGAGGCCGCGGGGCGCGGGATGGCGGACGCGCGCAGGGCAAACATTGGGGCGGGTGGGGGGCGGACGAGGCGGCTCGAGTGCGGCGCCGTCTTCCCAGCGCCGCCCGCACTCCCGGCGCGGCGGCCCACGCGATGCCGCCCCCGCCGACCCCCGTCCTCCCCTCTGGCGACGAGCCGCCCCCCCGGCGGCCGGTCGCCGCCCTTGTGGGCGACGCCGTCAAGCGGTCGCTCGACGCGTTTGCGGGGGAGCCCGCCGGGCCGCCCCCGCTGGATGAGGAGAGGTGAGAGATGGAGAGAGGATGGTTGTGGTGGGCGGGAGTGTGGGTGGCAGCGCGGACGCGGCGCTGCCGCCGGCGGCGCGACCGCCAATTCCGCCCCCTCCCGCCCCCAGCCAACGCATCAAGCTGGCGTGCAAGGTGAGTGGATTGTGTGGCGTCCACCACGGTGGCGAGTCGTGGCAGAGGCGCGTGCGGGCGGCCGACTCAACCCCCTCGCTCTTTTCTTTCCTCTTGCTTCGCAGGTCGCCGACGAGTACGCCGCCGCCCTGCACTCGTTCGTCCCTGCCGACGCGACCGGCGCCCGCATGGCGCCCGCGGTGCCGGCGCCGCGGGCGGCGGCGCCCTCTGGCGCGCTCGCCGTCCGCGCGGCGCCGCCGCCGTCGCGCGCGGCCGCCCCAGAAACCGGCTCCGCCCCCGGCCCGTCCACCGCGATCGAGACCATGGCCGACGTCAACCGGCGCGCCCCCTCCAAATGGCCGCGCCCCGCGTGGCGCGCCCCCTGGCGCATGTACCGCGCGGTCGCTGGCCACCTCGGCTGGGTGCGCTCCATCGCGGTCGACCCGTCGAACGAGTGGTTTGCCACGGGGTCGGCGGATCGGACCATCAAGATCTGGGACTTGGCGACGGGGCAGTTGCGCTTGACGCTCACGGGCCACATCGAGCAAGTGACTGGCCTCGCCATCTCCGCGCGCCACCCGTACCTCTTCTCCGCGTCCCTGGACAAAGAGGTCAAATGTTGGGACCTGGAGGCGAACCGGGTGATCCGCAACTACCACGGCCACCTCTCGGGCGTCTACTCGGTCGCGCTCCACCCCGCGCTCGACGTGCTGGCCACCGGCGGCCGGGACGCGACGTGCAGGCTGTGGGACATGCGGTCCAAGGTGCAAATTCACTGCCTGACCGGGCACCAGGACACGGTCGGGACCATTCTGACGCAGAGCACAGACCCGCAAATCATCACCGGGTCGCACGACAAAACGATCCGCCTCTGGGACATCCGCCGCGTCCCCGCCAAGTCGACCACGACGCTCACCTACCACAAAAAGGCGGTGCGCGCGCTCGCGGCGCACCCGGGGGAGCACACGTTTGTCGGGTGCTCGGCCGACGCGGTCAAAAAGTACCGCCTGCCCGCCGGCACGTTCCTGCACAACACGCTCTCCCACCAAAAAGCCATCCTCAACGCGGCCGCCGTCAACGCGGACGGCGTGCTGGCGACGGGGGGGGACGACGGGAGCCTGTGGTTTACCGACTGGCGCTCTGGCCACGCGTTTCAAAAGGCGGCCACGATCGCCCAGCCCGGCTCCCTCGAGTCGGAAGCCGGCATTTTCGCCACCGCGTTCGACATGTCGGGGTCGCGGTTGATCACGGGGGAGGCGGACAAAACGATTAAAATGTGGCGCGAGGATGAAAACGCGACGCCGGAGACGCACCCGCTCGACTTTGAGCCGCCCAAGGACGTGCGGCGGTGGTGATGGTGGGGCGGTGGAGGGGTGGGGGGTCGGTGGGAGCACTGCCGTGTGAGGAGAGAAAGGGGAGAGGGACGGCGGCGGCGGCGGCCGGCTCCCTCCACAATCCGCGGCGCCCGGCGCCCCGTGCCCCCGCTCATTTCAGCCGCCTGCACCGCACTCCCTCCCCCCACCCCTACTATGGACCTCGCGGCCAAAGCGCTCGTGTCGGGCTCGATCCGCGCGATCCCCGACTTTCCCAAAAAGGGCATCCTGTTCCAGGACGTGACCACGCTGCTGCTGAATCCAGAGGTAGGGGAGGCGGGGGGCGATTGGGGGCAAGGGGCGCGCTGGCGCTGCGCGCGGCGGCACAACCCGCGCCGACCCGCATTGCCCCGCCATCCCCCTCATTCATCAGGCCTTCCAAGCCTGCATCGACGACCTGGTCGCACGCTACGCCGGCGCGGCCATCGACGCGGTCGCCGGCTTTGAAGCGCGCGGCTTCATCTTCGGCCCCCCCCTCGCCCTCGCCCTGCGCGTCCCGTTTGTCCCCCTGCGCAAGCCCGGCAAACTGCCGGGCAAGGTGGTGTCGAGGTCGTACGAGCTCGAGTACGGGACCGACACCCTGGAGATGCACGCCGACGCGCTCACGCCCGGCGCGGTGGTCGTGCTGGTGGATGACCTGGTCGCGACCGGGGGGACGCTGGAGGCAGGGATTGCGCTCGTCCGTTCCGTGGGCGCCACCGTGTTCGAGTGCGCGGCGGTCATCGAACTGCCGGAGCTCGGCGGCCGCGCGCGCCTCGCGGGCGTGCCGCTCTACGTGCAGGTCGAGAAAGAGGAGCACGTGCCCAATGGCAACGGGGACAACGGGGCCAACGGGCACGCGACCGAGTGAGCGAGTGGCGGGCGGGGAGGCGGCGACGCCGACACCGCGGCAAACCATCACCTTTCCCCTCTCCGCTCCCTCCGTTTGGTCGCCTGTCTGCCCGGGTTGGACACTCGTGCGCGCTCGGGCGCGAAGCGCAGCCCCTCCTCCCACCCCCACCCCCGCCCACAAAAAGTCGGGGCGTCACGCCGCGGGCGGCTCCGCCTGTGCCTCCTCCTTCTCGGCCTTGGCGCTGTCGCCAAAGGCGGCCTCCAGGGCCGCCATGTCGGCGTCGGGCTCGGGTTTTGGGGCGGGGTCGGCCTCGGCCTCGGCCTCGGCCTCGGCCACCACCGGCGGCAGCTCCACTGCCTCGCCCCGCCACGCCGCCGTCAGCGCGGCCTCCACGCGCGCCAGCAGCGCGGCCACCGCGGCCGCCGACGCGCGCGCCGGAAGGCGGGACGCGAGCGAGGCGCACAGCTTTGCGAGGCGGGTGCCACCGCCGGGGCCGCCCCACGCGCCCAGAAGGTCGGCGCGCGAGTCGCGCGCCGCATAGCGTTCGGCCAGGGCGCGCAGCGCGTCGTCCGACGGGAGCAGGGAGGCCAGGGACGCGGACGCGCCCACGCGCGGCGCGGGCTCGCCGTCGTCGCGCACGCGAAACGGCGCGCCCGCCGCGTCGCCCGCGGCCGCGGCGGCAGCCGCGCTCCGCGCCGTGCCGCCACCGCCCGCTCCCGCTTCTCGGTCGACCCTGAACCAGGTGACGTCCGACGTGGGCTGCCGCCGGCAGCGCGCGTCGTACGGCGCCACGATCGCGCCGACAAAGGGTTCGACGCCGTCGATCCCCTCCCTCGCGTGCGCCGCCTGTTGCGCGGCCTGGTTGGCGACATCGATGCCCGACGGCAGGGGCGCAAACGTGGGGTGCGAGTGGTACCACCCGACGGCCGCGAGGCCGTACTCGTCCGAGAGCTCTTTGCGCGCGCGCCATTCGTCCGCCGCGTCCATCTCCACGTCGGTCGTGCCGCCAGCGTCGCCGTCCAGCTCCAGGACGGGGAGGGCGAGTTCGATGGTGAGGGTGCGGGTGTCCGCGTCGTACGCGCCGCCGAGGAGGCCGACGACCTCGTGCGTCGACAGGTGCGCGTGCAGGTCGATGGCCAGGACCGCCTTGCGCGCGACTTTTAGGCGGAACGGGGCTGCGCCCGGCGCGCCGGGCGCGCCGGGGCCGTACTCGTCGAGGGGGCGCATGTCGTGGTCGCCTCCAGACGCGGGCGCCGCGCTCGCGAGCCGCCGCGGCGGCCGCGCGCGCCTGCGCGGCCGCTCTCCACCCCCGTCGCCCGACCCCGACGACCGCGCCTCGCCGCGCGACGCGCGCTTGGCGCCCGACCCCGGCGCGGGCGACCCGCCGGGCGCCGGGCGGCCGCGGACAAAGGCAGCTTTAAAGTGTTCAAGGTACCGCCCCGCGAACTTGACCGTCTTCCAGCCGTCGTCCGCCTTGCGCGCGGGGTTGACCAGGCGCTTGAGGAAGATGGAAAAGGCGGAGGGGGAGTCGAAAGCGAGGCGGCGGCCGTCGACGGCGCAGATGATGCGGCCGTCGGCGTCGAGCGTGCCCAGCGTCGTCACGTTTTTGTATTCCACGCTCAGCACGTCCTCGCCGGGCCACACGAGGCCGGCGTCGATGAGGGATTTGAGGGTGACGCCGCCGGGGCCGCCGCCAGAGCGCCGCGCGGGCGGCGCGGCCGCCGCGCGGCGGGGGGGGGGCGGCCGCGGCGGGCGTGGAGGAGGGGGCGCCACGGGGACCGTGACCATGGGGCCGGCCGGGGCGAGCGAGGGGACCGGCGCGCCGGTGGCGCGCGCCGCGGCCGCGGCCGCGGCCGCCGCCGCCAGCCGCGCGCGCACCGACGCCGGCGGCGGCGGCGTGGGCGCGCCGCCGCCACCGCCGCAGGCGGCGGTGTCGAGCAGGTCGGTCGGGGCGGGCGGGGCGCCGGCGCCAAAGGACGGCTGGGGAGGCGGGGGGTAAGGGTCGGCGCCGCCGTCCCGCTCGAAAGCGGGCGATGCACGCCCTCCTCTCCTTCTCACCGGGCGCAGCTCGGGCAGCGTGAGGTCGCCGAACGAGCCGGGTAGGGATGGGACGTCGCCTGGGAGGGGAGGGAGGGGGGACCGCGTCGGCGCGCGCAGCGGGCAGGCGTCCCGGGCCTTGCCGCGCGCCTGGCCGCGCTTGGCTGCGCGCCGCCACCGACGCCGCGCGCTTGCAGCGAATGCAAGCCACCGCGCGACCACACCAACGCGCCCTCCCCCCCCCCCCTCTCCCCCAATCAGGCGCACCCACGCTCACGGCCGCCGAGTTGGGCGCGGTCGCCAGGAAGCCGTCGCCCGCGGCCCAGGTGCGGCCGAGTGACATGTCCCTGGAGGAGGTGGGGAGGGTCGGCGCGTGAGGGCGCGCCTGCGAGTCCACGCCGCCCTTCTCGCCCTGATGCCCGCCTCACCCGCCCAGCGCCCCCAGTGCGTCCAGGCCGTCGTAGCTAGGCGCGCGCGCGCCCATCTGTCCGGGGGGCGCGGGCGGGCCGCCTGGGGAGGGGGAGGCGGACGCGCGGTCGTCACCCGAAACCGCGGGCCCGCACGCGCAGCGCCCCGGTCCGCTCCCTCCCCTTCCCCGCCGCCGCGTTTGATCGCGCACCTGGCACGCCAGCCGCCGGCGGCGGGTCGCCCTCCGGGCCGGCCATCGCGCCCGCAGCGACGCGCGGCGCAGCGTCGGCGCCGCCTCGGCCTGGCGCCTCCCGGAAGAGGCGCGGGACCGAGGAGCGGGCGCGGGCGACGAGAGTCGGCCCGCGGCGAGCGGAGAGTGAGGGCGCGACACGGCGCGCCGGCAACGTGTGTTCACTCTGCCCCCGGGCCGCGCCGCCGCCGCCGCTCGCGGTGTGTGGCCGAGTATGCGGCCTCGAGGAGAGGCGCCGGCGCCCGGCGCGCGAGCCGTGGCTCGCCCGCCGCATGCGGGCCGACCGCGGCGCCCGCGTCCGGCCGCCGGCGCGCCTGTTTCCAGGCGCCGACGCGGACTCGCGCCATGGCATGACGCTGCGGCCGTCGCCGGCGACGGCTCGGCCGCGAGCCTGCTCGCCGACGCCGTGCCGCTCCCCCTCCCGTCGCCACCACCACCCTCCCCCGCCTCCGCCGCCCGCGGCCGGGCGTTGTTGGCCGAACCCGCGACACTGGCCTGGTGCGAGCCCGCCTCTACCCCTCTGCGCGTCGCGCTTCTCCTCTCCGGCGGCGTCGACTCGGCAGTCGCGCTCCACCTCCTGCGCGCGGCCGGGCACGAGGTGACCGCCTTCTACCTCAAAATCTGGTTTGAAGAGGATTTCGAAAACTCGTGGGCCGCGTGCCCGTGGGACGCCGACGTGGCAGCGTGCACAGCGGTCTGTGCAGCGGCGTCGGTCCCTTTGCGCCTCGTCCCGCTCACCCGCGCCTACTGGGACAGGGTCGTGACCGAGTGCGTGGCCGACCTAAAGGCGGGGCGGACGCCCAACCCGGACGTGCTCTGCAACGCGCGCGTCAAGTTCGGCGCGTTCGTCGAAGCGCTGGAAGCCGGGTCGATCGAGGGGTGCTCGTCCGCCCCGGGCACCCCGCTCGGCGGCTTTGACCGGGTCGCGTCCGGCCACTACGCCCGCATCGACCGCCGAGGCGGCGGGACCGGCCCGTCGACCTCTCCCTCTTTCCGCCTCGCCGCCGCGGCCGACCCCGTCAAGGACCAGACCTACTTCCTGGCTCGCCTCTCCCCCGCCCAACTGGGCGTCGCCATGTTTCCGCTGGGCGGCCTGTCCAAGGGCGGCGTGCGCGACATTGCGGCCGCGCTGTCCCTGCCGAATGCTTCCCGCCCCGACTCCCAGGGCCTCTGCTTCCTCGGTAAGGTCAAGTTCGATGAATTCGTGCGCGCGCATTTGGGCGAATGGCCCGGGCCGCTGATTGACGCGGACGAGGGGACCGTGGTCGGCTTTCACGGCGGCGCGTGGTTTTTCACGCCCGGCCAGCGCCGCGGCGTGCGCCTCGCGGGCGGCCCATGGTACGTGGTGGCCAAGGACATGGGGACGAACGCGGTGTACGTGTCGCGGCGGTACCACAATGAGGGCGGGGTCGAGGGCGGCGACGCGCGTGGCGACGGCGACGCCGCGCGCCGCGCGGCGTCCCTCTCGCGCCGGCGCGCGTTCCGGGTGCGCGACCTCGCCTGGCTCCCCGGCGCCGGCCCGCACGTCGCCGCCCGCCCGCTGCGAGTCAAGGTGCGGCACGGGCCGGCGAGCCACGGGTGCGCGCTGGCGCTCGACGGCGGCGGCGACGGCACGACTGGCTCGGTCGCGCTCGACGCCCTCGACCAAGGCCTGGCCCCCGGCCAGTACGCCGTGTTTTACGAGGGGGGCGCGTGCGTGGGCGCGGGCGTGATCGAGAGCCAGGGGGTCTGGGAGAGGGGAGAGGGAATGGGTTTCGCGGCGTCTCCTCCTCCGGCGACCGCGGCCGCCGTGTAGGGCGCGATTTTGTTGCACAAACCACCACTCACTCGATCCATCATCATTAGTGAGCGCACGCGTCGCCGCGTGGCAGGGTGGAAGAGCAGCAGCGTAAAGAAAAACAAGGGGCAGAGCAGGGAGCGCGCGAGCGCGGCGACAACCGGGGCGACCGCGAGCGGTTTGGTGCCCGGTTTTCGCCGTGCCCGAACGCTCGAAACTTCGGGGCTTGCGAGATAAGGCAAGTCGCAGGAAAAAAGGGCGGGATGGGGCAGGCAGAAAGGGGGGATGTTTTTTGTTTTAGTTTTTTGTGCCAAGACGCGTCACCGCGCCCCCATCATCATCTCACCACTGCGGGCTCACGCTGTGCGCCTCGCTCTCGGCCGAAGGCCCACCGTCGAGCTCGCCGCGGCGGCGGCGCGTGCGCACGCGCGCGAGGCCGCGCTTGCCGGGTGGAGGGTTGAGGGCCAGGGCGGCGATGGCGGGCAGGCCGGCCTCCGAGTCGAGGGAGATAGACGGCGACTGGTGGCGGAGGGTGGAGGGTTCGGCGCCCGCCGCCGTGCCCACCCCCCCGCCCTCCTTCCCTCCTCTCTGCTCTTTCTCTCTCACCCTGCCCGTGGGCGACCCCCACGCGCCCCCGTCCGAGTCAATGGAGAGCGCGCCGTCCGAAACTGGCGTGTCGGGTCCCGACCCGACGGAAGCGGCGGACGACGAGCCGCCGCGGCCGCCGCCGCGCCGCGCACGCCGCGGCGGCGCAAACGCGCCCGCCGCCGGCCGCAGCTCAAACTCGGCGCACGCGTCCACATAGTCGCGCACAATGTCGTGGATGTCTTCCAGGGCGGCGAGGGGGCCAGAGGGGGGGGGCGGCCGGGTCGTCGCGGTGAGCTCGACCGCGGGCCGCGACCCGGCCTTGCCGGCGCCCGCTTTGCAGCCACAGTCGTCCACGGACGCGCCGTGGCGGGCGGCGTAGGGACAGCAAGCTTCAGGGGCGCCGGCGCCGGCGGCGCGGTTGTGGTTTCGCCCGCGCGCCACGGCCTCGGCCGGCGCCGTTTCCCACGCGTCGGCCTCGTTGGCGGCTTCATACTCAGCGGCCGCCGCCGCAGCAGCAGCCGCGGCGGCAGCGTCCGACACGCAGCGCGCCAGGCCGCGCGGCGGCAGGTCGGCACGGCCCGCGCCCAGCAACGCCGCCCCCGCGCCGCGCGCGGAAAAGGTGCGCGCCAGCACAGCCTCGGTGGCTGAGTGGGCATGCGAGAGGGGAGGAGCAGGGACGGCCCCGCCGCCGCCGGCGATCAGGGTCGCGAGGCTCGGCGGCAGCGCGAAAGAAGAGGTGCGCCCCAGCCGCGACGGCCCGTGCCCACCGTAGGCAGGCAGGGAAATTGGAGGCCCACCAGGCCCCCCTGCCAGGCGGGACGCGCCCTGGGAGAGGGGGCCGCCGCCCGCGGCCGCGGCCGCGGGCGGCGACCACGGCTCGCCGGCGGGGGGGGCGCCGGGCTCGGCCTCGTCCGACGAGCGCGCCGACTCGGGATCGTCACCGTCGGTCTGAGGGGAGAGAGAGAGTGGGGTGGGCGGCGGCGGCGCTCTCGACCGCGCCCGCGCGCCCCCCTCGACCCCGTCTCTTCTCTCTCTCTCTCCCCGCCTCACCGGTCCGTTGACCAACGCCCCCCCTTCAAACGCGTCCCCGCGCATGTTTTCGCCCAGCATGAAGCAGAGCTCGACCCGGACCGCGCCCCGGGAGACGCCGGTCTGACGATAGAGGGCGAGGGGAGGGGGTGGTCGGCGCGGCGGCGACCCACCACGAGTCGCCCTCCTGCCTCTCCCTCTCTTCTTTTTCTATGGTACCTTGCTAATCAACTGCACGTGGGCGCCGTCGAAACCGGAGGAGACGGCGCGCTCGACGTTGACCTCCCCCGACGCGACGAGCGCCGCGCGCACCAGGCCCGGCGACCGCAGCTCGAGGCGGGCGACCGCGGGCGAGCCTTCGGCCAGGTTGCTGGAGAAAGGTGGGTGGTGGTGGGGGTGGGGCTGGGGTCTGGGGGCGCGGCACGTGGGCGGGGGCGGGCGCGCGCGCCGGTTGCGACCCCCGACCCGCCTTCGCGCGCGCTCGACCGCCCTCCCTTCCCTCTCCCTCCACTCACAGCGTCACGCCCGTGGTCCACGTCAGTTTACCGCCGTCCCGGCGGGCGAGGGGGGTGCGGTGCTCGCGGTCGTCGTGCACGACCTGTGGTGGAGAGCGGGGGGGAGGAGGGTCGGGGGGGGGGGGGCGCGGACGCGCGGCCCGACGCCCCGGCTGCCGCTGGCTCTGGCGAGCCGCCACCGCCGCCGATGCGTGCGTCATATCGTGATAAGCGAATGGAGAGGGCGGGCAGGCCCGTCGAGCCACACCCCACCCCGCGCTGCCCGCCGTCGCGCGGTCTAGCCGGGTCCCGCATTGCCCACTCTTTTTCCTCCCTCTCCCTCCTCACCACCGCATAGATGTCGCTAAACCGGTGCGGCAAGTCCAGGCCGGCATCGGTCAAGTGGACGGAGAGCAGGCCGAGCTCCAGGGTCGGCATTGTGAGTCGCGCGGGGGGCGCGCTGGCGGTGCGTGGTCTCGGTGCGCCTGTCGCGGGCGCGGGCGTGTGAGCGCTCGGGGCGGCGTTGCTCGGCGGCGGTCGCTGGGGGGCGAGCGGCGCGAGCGGGCGCGGAGGGTGTGTGGCGACGGTTCTGCCCCCTTCGCTGTCGTGCGGCACGGCGGGGGGACGCCACTGCAGCGTCCCTCTTCCACACCTCAAATCAGCCCCCTCCCCCCATCCCTCTACCGCAGCAGCGGGCTGCGCAGGCCGAGCGCGGCGCCCGCGCGCGCCGCCGCGCGCGCCGCGCGCTTGGCCGCCGCGACGTGCGGCTCGTCGTCCACGATTTGGGGGATGACCGGGGCACTGCCGACGCCCAATTTGTCGACGACCAGGCCGGCCGCGGTCAAGCCAGTGACGTACGCGCGCTCCTGGCTCAACCCGTCGGCCTTCGTGTCGACGCCCTTGACCCAGTCCCCCGAAATCCACACGTTGTCGATCGAGGTGGCCTGGGTCGGCCTGTGCGCGAGCGAGCCGGGTGAAAACGCGGTGACGGCACCCACCGCGCGCGCGACGCACGAGTCGACCATCGTCCGGTGCTTGAAGCCCGGCTCGCACGCCTCCAGATTCGCGCGCGCGCGCGCCACGATGGCGTCGTCCGACAGCGGAAGCAGCGTGGACGCGCCGTACCAGTCGCACGCGATGCAGCCCTCGACGGTCGGGCCTGCGCGGGGGTTGTACTCGTCCTGCAGCGCGTTGAGGTTGAAGAACGTGCCGCCAATCTCCTCCCCGTCAAACCCGGCCAGCACATTCGCCGGAAACCTGGTCGGCACGGGGCGGTCAAACCAGAGGCGGGCGGAGACGCAGTCGATCGTCTTGAGGGCGGCCACGTTCCGAAACTCGTCGAGTTTGGCCAGGTCGGGCGACCCGCGCACGATGGCCTGCATGCCCTTGATGCCGACGGCAAAGACGACGGCGTCGACGGCGTCGGCTTCTTCGTCGGACGAGGGCGACGACGAGCCGGCGGCCGTGTGCACGACGCGCGCCGCGGCGCCGGTCGCCGGGTCGACCTCCACCCGGGTGACGACGCGCCCGCCGCACACCTCGCCGCCCGCGGCCTTGATGCGGGACACCAAGGGCCCAAAGATCTTCTCCGACACCGACCCGGTGCACCACGCGACGTCGAACGAGTCTTGGTGCGCGAGCGCGTAAAAATCCAGGCACAGCAGCACCTCGGACGCAGCCAACTGTTCCGGCGGCGCAAAGAGGGCGACCTGCAGCGTGGGCGCGAGAAAGTCGCGGTAGACGGCGCGCGTGACGCCGATCTTGGTGAAGAGCTCGCGCGCCGTCATCCTGTTGTACCGATCGAGCGCTTCCGGCGAGCTCTGCACGTCCACCATGGCGGCCACGATGCCGAGGACGGAGAGGCGGTCGGCGAGGGTGAGGGTGGTGAACGCGTCGGCGGTCCAGACCATCTGGCCCAGCGGGGTCGGCAACCGGGGCTTGGAGGAGAAGACGGGCGCCTGGTTGATCAGTTCGGCCGGTTGCCCGGCTCCGCGCGGCGCCCAGAACGCTGACGTCGTGTAGGGGCCCACGGCCGCCGACGCCCCGAGGTCGGCCAGGAGCGCGGTGATCGCGGGGTAGTTTTTCCAAAAGCCTTTGATGCCGGCCTCCATCGGGCGGCCGGCTGGGGGTGGGCGGGGGGGGTGGGGAGGGTCGACGAGGGTCGCGCCGCCACGGCGCCCGCGGCCGCGGCCGCATCGCGGCCCGCCCGCCGCCCGCGCCCCCCCACACCCCCGCCCCCCTCGGCCCAATCCTCACCCGGCGTCCGCCACCCGGCCGCCGCCCCGCCCGGGTCGGGCGCCGCGTCCAGGAGGCGCACGTCGTACCCGGCCTCGGCGAGGTGTTTGGCCGCGCCGAACCCTGCCCAGCCGCCGCCCACGACCGCGACGCGCGGGCGGCGGGCCGGAGTGGTGGCGGCGGCGGTGACGGCGCGCGGGCGGGGGCGGGCGGCTCTCATCATCGTGTGAGCGCGCCACAGGCGCCGCGCGCGGTCTCTCTGTGCTCTCTCCCCTGCTCCCACGCTCTCTACCCTGCGCTCAGCACGCTCTCCAGGTCGGCCGCCGCCGCCGCCGGCGTGGCCGCCCTGGGCGAGTCGCCGCGCGGCGGCGGCGCGCGGACGGCCAACGGCGCGCCTCCCCCTCCCCCTCCTCCCTCCCCGCCCGGCGCGCGCGCGTACGACCGGCGCCAGGCGGCGTCGACGCCGACCAGGTAGAATGCGCCGGGCTCGACGCGCGTGCTGCCGGCGGCGGGCGCCCACCCCGCAGCGCACCAGCGCGCCTCGGCGAGGGCAAGGCAGGCGGCCAGTTCTGCTGGGGGGGCCTTGCGCCGGGAGGCGAGGCGCTGGCGCATGGTGAGCGAGGCGGCCAAGGCGGCCAGGGTGAAGCGGCCGGAGCCGGCTCTCGCACGCACGGAAAAGAGGGACGCGACCGCGCCGGACCCGAACGCGTAGAGCAGGATGCGGGTGCCATCGAGCGCCGTGCCCCGGTCCTCGACGAGGGCGAGGAGGGAGGCAAACAGGGACGCGGTGTACATGTTGCCAACGTTTTTCGCGAGCCACGCGCTCGGGCCGACGACCCCCTCGAACGCGGCCTCCGTGTCGGCCACGGCTTGTTTCTCATCATACCCCTCCCCAGGCCCTGGTCCCGGCGGCGGCCGCCCCGCGGCCGCCGCCGCCGCGCGGCGCGCGTCGGCCGCGGGCAGCCGGGCGAAGGCCTTGCGCAGCAGCTTGCCGTATGGCGCGTGCAGCACGATGTGGTCCACGTCGGCCAGGGAGGATGGTGCGGGGGGGCGGGAAGAAGAGGAGGACGAGGCGCCGCCACCTCCTGCCCGCCTCTTTGCCGCGTCGAGTTTGGCCATCACGCCCGCATACGTGGCATCCAGCCCCCTCAAATACGTCGCCACCGACACGCCGCCCGCGACGACGGGCCAGAGGCCGGCTGGCTTGTAGAAATCGTACGCGTCGATCGCCCACGTCGCGGCCACCCCGCGCTCGAGGTCGAGCGGCGCGTCGGGGCCGACGAGCAGGGCGACCGCGCCGCAGCCGCCCGCGGGGCGGGCGGGGCCGGCGGCGTAGATCGCAATGTCGGACGCGACGACGATGGCCTAAAAAGGGAGAAAAGAGGGAAGAGGGTGGTGGGCGCGCGCCGCGGCGGCCACCGCGCCCACCAACCCTCTTGATCCTTGGGACTCACAAAGCGGCCGTCCCACGCCCGGCTCTCGACCCAGTTGACCGCGTTGAAGAGGGCGGCCGCGCCGCCGTAGCACGCGGCGACGACGTCGACGCCGCCGACGTCGGTCGCGCCGTCGCCGTCGTCGTTGAACAGGCGCATGAGCCCCGTTTTGACGGCCTTGGCGCGGTCGGGGGACGACTCGGTGCCGACGTGCAGCGCGCCTATGTCCGTGACCGGCACGCGCGCGGAGCGAAGCAGGCGGTCGACCGCGGTGAGCGCCATCGAGACCGCGTCTTCGGAATCATCGCAAAACGCTATCCCTTTCTGCCCCAGGCCGGCCGTGTACTTGCCGGGGGGGGCGCCGTCGTACGCCTCGAGGTCGGCCTGGTCAACCTGCGGAGGTAGAAAGGGTCGGCGCCCTTGCCGCCCGCCCACGCTCCCAATCGCGCCCTCATCCTCCTCACATAGACGGCGGGAAAGTAGGCTTCAGCCGCGAGAATGCCGACATTGGCCGCGCGCGGCGCGTCGGATCCGAGCAGGGGGCGCCTGTCGCGGCGCGCTGCTGCCGCGGGCGCCGGCGGCGGCGGCCCGGGCGCGCCGTTGAGGGCGCGGGCGCGCTCGAGGAAGGCCATCGACGAAGGCGGTGGGCGGGCGGGAGAGAGGAGGAATGGAGAGCGGCGGGCGCAACCGCCGCCCGACTAGACGCCGGCGCCACTCCAGCCATCCTTGACAACCACGGCCGGCTCCACGCCCGTGCCTGGCCAGAGGCGACCGCGACCGTGGCGTTGGCGGGCGGCCCGAGGCGCGGCTGCACCGCGCGCGGCCGGGTGAGTACTGCAGCCGCGCAGTGGAGCCCCCGCCCGCACCACCACCCCTTGCCACCACCATCCCAGTTGTAACAGTGCGCGCCAACGGAGCGAAACAGCCGTTCCCTCTCTTTCCTCGTTCACTTGCCGACGCAAAACGTGGCAAACACGGCGTCCAGCACCGCCTCCGAATCCTTGCCCGCGTCGCGCGCGCCGGTCAGGGCGTCGACCGCGCGCAGGGCGGTGGTCAGGCCTTCGGCCGCGAGGTCGGGCGCGTCGGCGGCCGCGGCGGCAGCGGCGTCGCGCAGGCCGGCCGCCGCGCCCGCGACGGCCTGCCGGTGGCGGTGGCGCGCGACCAAAGGTGGCGCGGCGCCGGGGTCGACGGGGGCAAAGGCGGCCGCGGCGGCGGCGAGCGCGGCCGCGAGGCGCGGCACGCCGGCGCCGGTCGCGGCGGAAGCAGGGAGCACCGCGAGGGCGGACGGCAGGGCAGACGAGGCGGCGGCGAGCAAGGGCGCTTGTTTGTCGGCCGGCACGGCGTCCCACTTGTTGAGCACGAGGACGACGGCGCGCGGACGAGGGTCGGCGGCGGCGGCGGCGGCGCCACCGTCTCCACCCCCCACCAAATCCGCCAGCAGCCCCCCCACAAACGCGCCCGCGTCATCAACTTCCAGCGCCGCCGCATCCACCACGCAGCACAGCACGGGCGCTCCCTCTGCAAGCGCGACCGCGCGGCGCACGCCTTCAGCCTCGGCCGCCCCAACCGCCTCGCGCACGCCCGCCGCGTCGCACACGACGAGCGGGGTGCCACTCACGTCGACACCAATCTCGGCGACGTCGCGCGTGGTGCCGGGCTCGGGCGTCACGATGGCAGCGGCGCGGTTTGCGAGCGCGTTGTAGAGCGAGCTCTTGCCCGCGTTGGGCCGCCCCGCGAGCGCGACCCGGACGCCTTCGCGCGCGAGCTCGGCCCGGGCGCCGGCGTCCAGGTGGGCGGCGAGCTCGGCGGCGAGGGTGAGGGCGGGGGCGGCGACGGCGGCGGCGGGGGACGCTGGCGAAAGGCTGCCGCCGTCACCTCCCTCGACTCGAATCCCGGGGTCGTCGTCCTCGAAATCGATGGCCGCTTCCGCGAGCGCCAGCAGGCGCACGATCTCCGCCCGCCAGCGCGCCGCCGCGTCACTCAACTGCCCGTCGGCCAGCGCGGCCGCCGCCGCGCGCGCGGCCTCGGTGCGGGCGGCGGTCAGCTCGGCCACGCCTTCCGCAGTCGTCAAGTCGAGCTTGCCGGCGTCCAGAGCGCGCCGCGTGAACTCGCCGGGCGCCGCGAGCCGGGCGTGGGGGGCGCCGGGTCCGCCCAGCGGCACCGCCAGCGCGGCCGCCAGCACGGCATCCACCACCGCGGGGCCGCCGTGCACATGCAGCTCGGCGGCGGGCTCGCCGGTGTAGGAGGAGGCGGGGGGGAAGCGCAGCGCGAGCGCGACGTCGAGTAGGAGAGGGGGGCGGGCGCCGTCGCCCCCTTGGCTGCCCACCAGCCGCACGAGCGAGGCACGACGATGCTCTGGTAGGCGGGCGCGGGCCGGCAACAGGCCAGCCAGCACTGCGTCGGCCCCCGGCCCTGACACGCGGACGACGGCGAGCGCGGCGGCGCGGCCGCCCGTCGCCAGCGCGACAATCGTGTCGGCCGCCGCCGACGCCGCCCACCGGCGGCCGGTAGCGGCTGCGGCCGCCGCCGCGGCGGCCGCGGCGCGCCGCATGCGGGGCGATGGGGGGAGAGTGGGGCGACACGGCGCTCGCCGCAGACCGACGCTTGCACACGGCCGCGACCCCCCCCCCCACCCCCCACCCGTCACCCGGTCCACACGTCGCCCGGCGGCCAGGGCGGCACCGCCCGCTTGAACAGGGACAGGCACACGGCGTCGGTCTGGGAGACGAGGCCGTCGAACACGCACTTCATCGCGCCGTGCGTGCCGACCGGCTCCTTGATGCGGCCGCGCCGCCCCGACCGCGTCCACAGCTCCACCGGCCTGAACCAGCGCACGTCGTCGGGGTCGACAAACATCCAGCGGACGACCGCCTTGCGCTTGTGCACGCGCGCGGGGGCGCCGGTGAGGACGGCCTTTTTGAGGACGACCCGGTCGGGGTCGGGGCCGCGCACGCCGCCGGTGGCGATGAGGGTCCAAACGCCTGCAGGGCCAGCCCTCGTGAACGCGAGCGCGGGCAGCGGCGCGTGCGCGATCGGCGCGTACGCGGTCGCCACCGCCGCCGCACCGGGCTGCAGCCACCGGTGCAGCCGAAACTTGGTCGCGCCATGCTCGTCCGCCGACCACATGGGGCGGGCGGCGTGCGTGCGCACGCCGGTGGTGAGGAGGAGTTCGGTTTTTCCTTTGATGGGGGTGGTGAGGGCGGGCGTCGTCTTGAGCGCGTAGTGCATGACTGAGAGCCGCCCCTCGTGCTGGAGCAACGCAAACGCGCACAGCGGCGGCGCGTCGCCCGCGGCAAACGCGGCGACGCGGTCGACGACAGACGCCGCCGCGTCGACCGGCACGCCCGCGAGCACGAGCTCGACGCGCGCCCCTGGCGCGACGCCCGGCGGGCCGCCGGGAGCCCCGGCCGCCGCCGCCGCCGCGCGCGCCGCCCTGCGCGCGCGCCGCGCGTCGTCGAGCGCAAACACGCGCCCAAACTCGGGCGGCGCGCCGTCGCCCGCGTCCCAGGGCGAGGCGCGCCACGATTTGAGACCCCGGTACCGGGCGAAGCGGGTGCGGGCGGGGGCGCCGGGCGGGACGTCGACCTCGTCGGGCCACGCCGCGTCGTCGTCGGCGGCGCGCCAAGCGGCCTTGAGGGCGGCCGGGTCGCCGTCGGACGCGTACTCATCCGCGTCGCCCGCGACGGTGGCGCCATCGTCGGAGTCGGAGGCGGAGGCCATGCCGTCGTCGCTGGCCGGAGTGGCGGCGACGAGCGAGGGCGGCCCCGCACCCTCCTCCTCCTCCTCGCTCCCGTAGTCGACGCCGTCCACGTACCAACTCGCTTGATACTCGGACGTGCCGTCGGGCAGGCGGGCGGCGGCCGCGCGCGCGCGCGTCGCGGCGGCGGCCGCGTACACGGCCGCGTCCATGTCCTCCCGGCTCGGCCACGCGCCCTCGTCCTCGGGCTCGGCCTCGCGGACGAGGGGCTCGCGGTCGGTGAGAGGCGCGGTGGCGAGCAGGGCGCCCGAGGAGGGCGGCGCGGGCGGCTTGCTCCCGCCCGGCGTCGGCGGCGCGAGCGCCGACCCCGGCTCCGGCGCGGCGAGCACGCTGTCCACGTGAAAGTCGCCCGCACCCGGCACGTGCACAATCGCAGTCGCCGGCAGGGGCGCGCCGCGAACGTGGCCGACGAGGCGGAGCGCGCCGTCGGCGCCGATCGACGCACTCTCCACCACCACCTGCCCGCGCGCCGCCCTCCACGCGGGCGTCGGCGCGGGTGCGTCGGTGAGCGCGCGCACGAGGGCGGCGCCGTCGCCGGCGCCGCCGACGGCCAAAGCACGCGCGGCGCGGCCGGGCAGCGCGGCTTCCGCGGCGGCGGCCGCGCGCCGTTTGGCGGCGGAGCGAGCTTTGAGGCAGGTTGGGGACGCCCCCGTGGCGACCGCGAGCGTCGACGGCGCGCCCAGCGCGCGCGCCAGGGCGGCCGCAGCCGCGCCGCCTGCGTCGGCCGCGCCGGTGCCGCCCGCGCCGTCGGCGACGAGCACCAGCACGTCGGCCGCTTTGACCAGGTCGAGCACGGCCAGTGGGTCGTCCAGGGAGGGGAGCGGGGGGAGGAGGAGGAGGCGGGGGCGGCGCTTGTCGGTGGGGGAGAGGTGGAGCGGGCCAGAGGAAGGCGCAGGGGTCGCTTCGACCATGCCTTCGCCACCGCCATCAGGCCGGCACCCTTCCACAATCGCATCCCACACGGCGCGCGCGTCGGCGGAGGCCGAGAGCGGGAGCAGCACGACGACGCGCGGCGCGCAGCGGCCCGCGCGGCGAGCGGACGCGACTTCGTCCTTCTTCTTGTCACTGAAAGAGGGTGTGTGTGGTGTGGTGTGGGCGCGGTGGTGGGCGGGCGCGCGGCAGCGCCCCGCCGCGCCGGCCCGCATGCCCCCCCTCCCTCTCTCTCTCTCACCGCAACGCCTTGGCCGCCTGCAGCCTGGCCGCCCGGTCCTGGCCGACCGCGGCCGACTTGATGGAGACGCGCTGGCCGGCGGCGCCTAAGGAGGAGGGAGGAAAATGGTCGGCCGCCGGCCGCCGCGGCGTGCAGCCGGCCGCCGCCTCAGCCTGCCGCCCGCCACGCCTCCCGCTCCACCCCAGCGCTCTCACTCTTGGACGCGGCGTGCTTCTCGCGCGCCGACCGCCCGGCGGCGCGGCCTGCCTTGTGCGCCTTGTTCTTCTGGTTGGCGCCCATGCCGGGCGCGCCCGGTGCCGGGTGGGCGCGGGCGGCCGGCCAGTGTCGACTAGGGAAGGAGCGCCGGCCTGGGCGCGGTGTGGGGGGCGCGAGTGCCGGCGCGCTGACACTCTACGCGCCCCGTCGATCGGCCCCTCACCATGCTGGCTGCCGCCGCGTCGTCCACCGGCCGCCGGCTAGCGATGAGCCTGAGCCGGCGCGGCAGCGACGCCGACGCGCTCGCCGGGGCGGGCGCCGCCGTGCGCGCACTCGCGAGCGCCGCGGGCGACACCGACATCGTGAGCGTCATGGCCTCAAAAGTGCCGGCCCAGCAGGTGTGGGTGGAGAGAGGGAGAGGAGGCGCCGCGCGCGCCCGCGCCGCGCGGGCGCCCGCCCTAACCCCGATGGCGCCCTCCCTCCTCAGGCCCGCCTCAAAGCGATCAAAAAGGCGCACGGCGCGAAGGAGGTGGGCGCCGTGACCGTCGACATGGTCGTGGGCGGCATGCGCGGCATCACGGTGAGCAGAGGGGAGGGGGAGGTGGAGACGAAACGTGGCGCGCGCGGCGGCTTGACCTTTCGTCCCCTTCTCCTCAGGGCCTGCTCTGGGAGACGTCCCTGCTCGACGCCGAGGAAGGCATCCGGTTCCGGGGGTACTCGATCCCCGAGTGCCAGGTGAGAGAAAGGGAGGGGGAGAGGGGAGGGGAGAGCGGGCAGGCGCGCGCTCGCCAACCCCACCTCCACTCTTCTTGCAGGCCCGCCTCCCGGCCGCCGTGCCCGGTGGCGAGCCCCTGCCCGAGGGCCTCATGTGGCTCCTGCTCACGGGGGACATGCCGACGCCCGCGCAGGCGCGCGCGCTGTCCGCCGAGCTCGAGGCGCGCGCGACGCTCCCGCCCTCGGTCGCGGCCGTGCTGGAAGCGTTGCCGACGAATGCGCACCCCATGACCCAGCTGGCGGCCGCGGTGCTGGCGATGCAGCCGGGGTCGAAGTTTGCCGCGGCGTACGCGGCCGGCCTCCCCAAAGCCGAACACTGGCGCCCGGTGCTCGACGATTCCCTGGACCTCATCGCCCGCCTGCCCGCCGCCGCCGCCCGCATCTACCGCCGCGCGTACGGCAAGGGGCCGGCCATTCCCGCGTCCCCGGGCCTCGACTGGGCCGCCAACCTCGCCCACATGATGGGCCACCCCTCCCCCGCCGCCGCGGAGCTCATGCGCCTGTACCAGACCATTCACACCGACCACGAGGGTGGCAACGTGTCGGCGCACGCGAGCCACGTGGTGGGGTCGGCGCTCTCCGACCCGTACTACTCCTTTGCCGCCGGCCTCTGCGGCCTCGCCGGCCCGCTGCACGGCCTGGCCAACCAGGAGGTGTTGACCTGGCTCCTGGGCGTGCGCGAGAAGTTGGGGGACGCGCCGTCCAAGGCCGACGTGGAGGCGTTCGTGAAAGCCACGCTCGCCTCGGGCAAAGTCGTCCCCGGCTTTGGCCACGCCGTCCTGCGCAACACCGACCCGCGCTACCTGTGCCAGCGCCAGTTTGCGCTCAAGCACATGCCGGACGACCCGCTGTTCAAGCTCGTGTCGCTCTTTTACGAGGTCGTCCCGCCCGTCCTCGCCGCGACGGGCAAGGTCAAGAACCCGTGGCCCAACGTCGACGCCCACTCGGGCGTGCTGCTGGTGCACAACGGGATCACGGAGGAGTCGTTCTACACCGTGCTCTTTGGCGTGTCGCGTGCGATCGGGGTGCTCGCGCAGGGCGTGTGGTCGCGCGCGCTGGGGCTGCCCATCGAGCGGCCCAAATCGGTCACCATGGACTGGATTGAAGGCAAGTTTGGCAGGGTGTGACTGTGGGGGAGAGAGTTGGGGGTGGGGTGGCGGCGGGAGGGTCGAGGCGAGAGAGGGCTCGTGCGTGCAAGCGCGCGGCGCGGTCACACGCCCGCCCCGCCCGCCCTCTCGCGCGTTCGCCGTCATCAGTCGCGCTCGGACAGGGCGACGAGGTGGTCGTCGATCTCCGCCTGGGTCAGCGTGCGGAACTTCCCGCCGTCGCCCGCGCGCACGACGCCCACCTCGACGTCGCCCGCCTTCAGATCCTCGCCCAACACGGCGCCCAGGGCGCCCAGCGCGGCGCGCACGGTGGCGTCGGGGTCGAGGGAGGGGTTGGACTGAGGGGGGTGGGGGGAGGGGCCGGGGCCGGGGTCGGCCTCGCGCGGCGTCCCTCCTCGACCGCGCCCGCGCGCCGCCCCCCCCCCACACACACACCTTGAGCTTCTTCTCCAGGTGGTTCTCCACCTCGGTCTCCTTGACCCCCGCCCCCGTCCCCCGGTACCCCGCGACGTGCCCCGCCGGGTCGACCTTGAACAGTTGCGGCCCGCGCTCGGCGTCGATGCCGATGATGAGGGGGACGACGCCCAGGGGGCGCATGTAGGCGTGTTGGGTGTAGACCTGGGGAGGGGAGGGGGGGGGGGGGGCGTTGGCGCGGCGGGGCGCGGCCCCCCCCCCCCCCGCGCGGCCCGGCCCCGCCCCCCCCCCCCCCCCCGGCCCCCCCCCCCCCCCCCCGCGGCCCGGGGGCGCGGCGCGGCGCGCCACGTCGACCCCGCCCCCACCTCCCCACCTCTCGCACCTGCGCCTGGTCGGCCAGCACGCGGGCCAGGCCGTCGGCCGGCATGTCGTACCCGTACTTGTGGCGGTAGTCGGCCGCCGCGGCGCGCGCTTTCTGGACGGTCGCCCGCGCGTCGGCGGGCGGCCCCGTGGCCAGCATGCCCAGGGTGGGCGTGATGGTGAACAGGCGGGTGACGGACGTCGGGTCGATGAGCTTGTCCTGAAGAGACAGAGGAGGAGGGACGAAGGGTCGGCGACCGCGCGCGCATCGACCGCTGCCCGCGCCGCCGCCGGCCGGCCGCTCCGCCACGCGCCACGTTCCCCACCACCACCCCACTCCACTCACCGGCACTTTCTTCTGCGTGACGATCGCGACCGAGTCGGCGCCGCGAACGCCGACCGCGGTCGTGCCCGCCGACTTGGCCGCCTTGAACGCGTACTCTGCAGGTGGGTGGATGGGATTGAGCGCGTGAGATCGGGGTGGTCGGGAGCACGCGGGCGGCCCTGGCCCGCCGCGGCGCGCCGCCCGCGCCATCGCGCGCGCCGATCCCGCGCCCGCGAGCGCGCGCGCCCGGCTCATTCATTGCCGGCATCCATCCGCACACAACACACACGCACCGACTTGGTACAGGCGGCCCTCAGGCGAGAAGATGGTGATGTGGCGGTCGTAGCCGCCGCCCGAGCCGCGGCTCATGGTGGGGCGGGGGCGAGGGTGGGCGGGCGGGCAGGGCCTGGTTTGAGGTCGGGAGAGAGGGGGCAGGCCGCCCTGGCAGAGTGTACCCGTGGGGCGAGCGGGCCGGCAGTTGACCGCCGCTCTTGACGCACTCCAAAACGGCGCCCCCCTCGCACGCGCTGCGCCATGCTCGCCGCCCGCCCGAACAGCGTCCGCCCCCGGCCGGCGGCGGCGGCCGGCGCCAGGGCGTGCTGCCGCCCCATGGTGCGCCATTGCCGGCCTGCCCGGCCCTCCCCGCCCGCCACTCGCCCGCCGCCGCGCCGCTATGACGCGTGTGCTACTTTCTTGACCCCACAGGCCATTGCGCGCACCTCCCGCCCCCGCCCCGTCGCCGCTAGCGCGTCCGCCGCGCACGTTCTCGCCGCGCCGGTCGCCGCCGCCGCCATCCTGCTCCCCGGCCCGACCCTGTACGCGGTCGGTCTAGTCTGTCAATCCCTGGCGGGGGCGGCCGCGGCGGCCGCCGCCGCCCTCGCGTCCGCCCCCGTGTGGGCGGTCGCCGCGCTCGCCGTGCTCGCCGCGGCCGCCGCCGCCCCCCGCCCCGCGTCCGCCGACGCGGCCGCGCTCCGCCAGGCGCTGGTGGAGCACTCGGAGACGCTAGCGGGCATCGACAGAGGGCTGGCGGTGAGAGAAAAGATAAGAGGCGCGGGGAGGGCCCAACCGCCGCCCCGCACCCCTCAAACCCCATCCACCTTCTTTACTTCAGATCCTCTACGGCCATGTGGACAACGTCGCCAACATGCAGCTGGAGACCGCGCGCCGCGCCGCCGCGCTGCAGGCCGAGGTCGACGCGGCGCTCGACGCGCTGCTCGGCGACCGCCTGGCCGACGTGCGGGAAGCGGCGGCGACGGCCGCCGGGACCGCACGGCGCGCGCGCTTGTCCGAGGCGGACGCGGCGGCCCGGCTGGCGGGGCTGCGGGCCGCGTTTGCGGGCGTGGTCGCCACCGCCCTGCTCCTGCGCCGCGTGGGGCCGCCGGCCGAGGTCCAGGCGCGTGCTGGTGGCGCCATGCTCGCCCTGCCGGCGCCGGCGGGGTGGGCGCCGGCGCCGGGGTGGTGGAACGGGAGTGTGAAGCGCGAGGACGCGGCGGCGGCGCCCGCGCCCGCTGCTCCGCGGCCGGCGCGCGTCGCCCGCTTCCTGGGGCGGCTCCCTTTTTTGAGGCGCGACCGCAAGGCGTGACGAGGCGGGAGGGTGGGGCGGGCGCTGCTGTGATTTTCCGACGCGTGCGCACGTGCTCAGTGTTCACGCCGCCCCCGCCGCGGCCGCCTTGGGGCCGCCAGGCGCCGCCTCGTCTCCTCCCTCGACCACCGCCAGGCCGGCAGGCGCCGCCTCCCCCCCCCCCTTCCTCCCAGCAAAGCTGAGGCACGGCCCGCACGCCAACCCCGCGTCCGGGTCGGGGATGCAGCCCGCCACCGCGGCCGACGCCGCCGCAAACACGGCGGCGCCCACGAGGCACGCGCCAAAGCGGGCGGGGAGGGCGCCCGGGCCGTACGTGTAAAGGACGCCGGACAAGACCGTGCCGACCAACCTCCCCCCTGCGTTGCTCATGTAGTAGAAGCCGACCGTGGTCGCCACTTTGTCGCCGTCGGCGTAGCGGACGACGAGATAGGAGTGGACGGCCGAGTTGATGGCGAAGACGACGCAGAAAGCGGCGAGCATCGAGACGAGGGTGGCCACTGCCGGCCCCGCCGGCGCGCCCGGCCCAAACACGCCGGTCGCGCCGCCCACGTAGAGCGCGACCGCGGCAGCGGCGGGGAGCGGGGTGAGGAGGGCGGCCCAGAGGGTCGCCGCCGCCGCGTTGGGCGGCGCCTGGCGCAGCGGTTTGAGCACGAGCGGGCCGGAGTGCGCCTGCACCTGGCCGTACGCCACGATCCAGGCTGCCAGGAAGGCGCCGACCGCGACACGCGACCAGCCGATGCCGGAGGCGGGGTCGCGCAGGAAGAAAGGGAGGGTGACTTCAAACCACATGTCGCGCGAGGCGAAGAGGAGGAAGCGGGCGCCCGACAGGACGCCGACACGCTTGTTCACGGTTAATGCCGCTTTGAGCGTCACCCCTCTGCCGTCGGGCGAGCGGCCGAGGCCCGGGTCGAGCGCCAGGGCGGCCCACGGGTACGCACAGAGAATGACGGCCGCCATAAACCCCACTGCCGCGTAATAGTTCCAGGTGAGCAACGCGGATCCGAGCAGGTAGCCCAGCCCCTTGGCCGAGTTTTTGTAGCCGGTCACGTGCGCGACGAGCCTGTAGACGCGCGACTCTTTTTGGCCCGGCGCGACGAGCTTGGTCACGGTTTTCCCTCCCAATTTCGTCAGATCCTTGGCGACGCCGTTCAGGATTTGAGACAGGGTGAGGTACGCGATGGCGACGCTGTGCGGCCAGTGCGGCTGCCACCCCGCGAGCATGGCCAGCGCGGCGAGTTGGCAGGTGAGCCCGGCGAGCAGCGTCGCCCGAATGCCGTACCGCGCCCCGGCCATGCCGGCCAGCAGGTTGACGACGACGCCGGCCAGTTCGTACCCCGCAAAGACGGCGGCGAGCGCGGCGGCGGAGAAGCCAAGGGAGAAAGCGTGCAAGAGAACAATCACGCGCACCGCTCCATCGGTGAGCGTAAACAGGATGTAGGAGAGCGAGACGATGGTGTAGGGGAGCAGGGTCGAAGAAAAGAGGCCGGGGCGGGGGGGGTCGCCCGCGCCGCGGTAGAGCACGGCGCCGGTCGACGGCGCGACTAATTCAAACCGCTCCCCCTCGCCCATGCCCGCCGGCGGCACACACGCCGCCGTGCGGCGGCGCAGGGTGGCGGGCGCGGTCGCGCCGCAGTCGAAGACGCACTGCAACAGCGGGCGGGCGCCGACCTCGGCGGCGTCGGCGCCGGAATCGCCGCCCGCGCCCGCGCCGCCGCCCGCCGCCGACGCGGCGGCGGCCGCGGACGCGGCGGCCGCGGGGTCGAGGGTCACCCGGAGGCGGGCCATGGCCGCGGCGGCGCTGGGGATGCGGACTGTGCGACCGTCCTGTCGCCCGCCGGGGGAGAGCATCAAGCACATTTTGCAGCCTTTGCGCGTGACGCGGCCGCCTCTCGCAGTCACCCGCACACGCCTTTGAGCCCGTCCCCTTCGTCCAGCGCGGCCACGCCCGGCAGCACCCTCCCCTCCAACAACTCGAGCGCCGCGCCGCCCCCCGTGCTCACGTGCGAGAACGCGGCCGCCACGCCCGCCGCGTTGACGGCGGCGACCGAGTGGCCGCCGCCCACGATGGTCGTGGCGCCCGCGGCGGCGAGCGGGGCGAGGGCGAGGGCGAGCGCGCGCGTGCCGGCATCAAACGGGGGGGTCTCGAAGACGCCGAGCGGGCCGTTCCACACGACGGTGCCGGCGGAGGCGACGAGGGCGGTCAGGGCCGCGATGGTGGCGGGGCCGGCGTCGCGGGGAGCGAGGCCGGCAGGCACGGCGCACGCGCCGACGGTGAGAGGGGGGGCGCCGTCCGCCCCTGCCGCCACGACATCCACCGGCAGCAGGATGCGCGTGCCGCGCGCGCGCGCGGACGCCAGCGTGGCGGCGGCGGCGGGCAGGGCGGCGGCCTCGACCTCGCCCGCGCCGACGGCGCCGCCGTCGGCCGCGACAAAGGTCGTGGCGAGGCCTCCCACGAGCGCGACCGCGTCCGCGTGTTCGGACAGGCGCGCGATGATGGCGGCCTTCGTCGACGGTTTGGAGCCGCCGACAATCGCGACGAGAGGGCGCGCGGGGCAGCAGAGCGACCTTCCCAGGGCGGCCAGTTCGGCCCTCAAAAGCAATCCCGCGACGCTGGGATATCCCCTGCCCCGCATGACGCGGGCCAGGCCTTCGTTGGACGCGTGGGCGCGGTGCGACGCGCCGAACGCGTCTCCAACAAATAAAGTGGCGGCCCCCGCCAGCCGCTCGGCAAAGGCAGCGTCGTTCTTGGTTTCCTCGGGGTGGAAGCGCACGTTTTCCAGGAGGAGGACGCTCCCCGGCGCGAGCGCGGCCACCGCTGCGTCGACCCTATCCCCAACACAGTCGCCCACCGTCGCCACCGGCGTGCCCACCGCCAGCGCACGCTCCAGCTCCGGCACCAGCACCGCGGTCGACAGCGCGGGGTCGGGCCCCTTGGGCCGGCCGACGTGCGTGGCCAGCACGACGCGCGCGCGGCGCGCGGTGAGGTAGTCGACCGTCGCCGCCGCGCGCCGCACCCGCTCCGCGTCCAACACCGTTCCATCGCGTGCGAGCGGCACGTTGAGGTCGGCCCTGACGAAAACGAGGGCGCCGGCGAGGGCGGAATCGGGGACGCCGTCAATGCAAGCGCGAGCCATCCAGTCGGGCGGCGCCGCCGCGCCCGCGGGGCGGGTGGGCGCCGGGCCGGTGCTAGGCGCGCAGCACGGCATGAGGGGCTGAGGGGGTCTGCCGGCGCGGGAATTGGCAAGACGGGGTATGTGCTCTCGCCGAGCACATTCGGGCTCCCCGCACACCGCGAAACACACCCCCCACACACCATGCCCGACGCCCGCCCCCGCGCCCTCATCAACGGCTTTGGCCGTATCGGCCGCCTCGCCCTGCGCCGCGCGCTCGGCGCACGCGGCGGTGAGCTCCCCCCCTTTGACGTCGTCGCGGTCAACGATCCGTCATCGGCCGAGTCGGCGGCGTACCTCCTGGAATTCGATTCCGTGCAGGGCCGGTTCGGGAGCGTTGAGATGCACGCCAACGGGGGCGGCTTCACCGTCTCGGCTCCCGGGCGGGCGCCGGCGGTCATCTCGTTCACCGCGGTCAAGGACCCGGCCGAGGTGGGGAGGGGAGCGGGGAGGCAGGGTGCTGAGGGCGCCTGGCGGGGGATGGCTAGCCGCGCGTGCCTGCGGCCCCCTCCTTGCCGCCCCCCTGCCCGCCCGCCAACCCCGCCACACACCCACCACCCTCATCCTTAGCTCCCCATCAAGGAGTTGGGCATCGACATCGTGCTGGAATGCTCGGGCAAGTTCCTCACGCGCGCCGCGCTCCAGCCCATGCTCGACGCCGGCGCCAAAGCGGTCGTCGTGAGCGCGCCCGTGGACGACAAGACGAAAGCCGTGCTCAACGTGGTGTACGGCGTCAACCACGAGGCGTACGACAAAGACGACCCGATTGTGACTGCCGCTTCCTGCACCACCAACTGCCTCGCGCCCGTCGTCAAAGTGATCCACGAAACTTTTGGGGTGAGGAGGATTGGAGGGTGGTGGGCGGTTGGTGTGGTGTGGAGGGATCGAGGGAGGGACGCTGGCGCTGTGCGCTCCCTCCCTTTCTCACCGCCCCCCCTTCCCCTCGCCTCTCCCCACAGATCGAGCGCGGCTGCATCACCACCATCCACGACGTGACCAACACGCAGACCATTGTGGACGCGCCCAACGCCAAAAAGTCGGACCTGCGCCGCGCGCGGTCGGGGATGACCAACCTGGCGCCGACGTCGACCGGCTCCGCCAAGGCGATCGCGCTCGTATTTCCGGAGCTGAAGGGCAAGCTCAACGGGCTCGCGGTGCGGGTGCCGCTGCTCAACGGGTCGATCACGGATTGTGTGTTCAGCGTGAAGAAAGCGACGACGGCCGAGGAGGTCAACGCCGCGCTGCAGGCCGCGGCCGCCTCCGGCCCTTTAAAAGACATCCTGGGGTTTGAGACGCGCCCCCTCGTCTCGTCCGACTACACCGGGGACTCCCGTTCCGCGATCGTCGACGCCGCCTGCACCCAAGTCATCGATGGCACCCTCGTCAAACTGTACGCCTGGTACGACAACGAGTGGGGGTACTCCTGCCGGTTTGTGGACGTGGCCTGCATGGCGGCCCGGGCGCGGTGCAGGTGAAGAGAGGGAGGGGGCGGGCGTAGGAAGAAATTTGGGTCGAGGAGGGCGCGGCGCAGGGCTTGGTCGCCTGCGCGTTGCTCGGGGTCGACCAGGAAGCGCAACCGGGGTCTCTGTGTCGAGCAGCGTCGAAGGAGAAGGTCGAGAGAGAGAGAGACTGCGCTCCGCCCGCCCGCACCACCTCCACTCTCTCGCGGCCGCCGCCGCCACCATGACCGCCCTGCGCCCCCTCCTGGCACTCGCCATCTTCGCCGCCACCGCGGCCGCGGCCACAGTCGCCAACGCGCCCGCCGCGCTGACCGTCGACGGCCGCTCGTGCCGCGGCCTCGAACTCGGCGGCCTGCCCGGCAAGTTTGCGTACGACGCCGTGCTGACCGCGGTGGAGGCGGGGCCTCTGTGCTCGCGCAGCATGATCAAGTATGAGGGAGGGGAGGAGGGGATGGGGGAGACGGGGGCACATGCCGCGACGCACGGCGGGCCTCGCGGCGCAGTGGCCCTGGGGCGCGCCCGGGGGCGCCGCCCCGCCGCGGCGTGGGCAGAGGCGTGTGCATTCCGCATCGCGCCCGGAGCGGACCCTCGACGGCCGGACCGAGGCGTGCGCCGGCCCCCCATGCGGCCGGCCGATGCCCACCCCTCCCTCTCCTCCCTAGCATCACGCGCCTCTACGTGCGCGACGCGTGCCTCTCCCTGCGCGACAACACGTTGGGGCTTAATTCGTACAAAGACTTTGTGTGCCCCGCAGCGACGTCGACGAGCGCCGCGACGTGCGCGGCCGCCTTCGCGACCGCGCCCGCAGACGCGATTGTCACGGCTGCCACGGCCGCGCCCCCGCTCGGCTCTTCTGCTCAAACGCCGTACGACGCAGGCCAGGTGTGCGGCAACGCGGAGGCGGGCTTCATCTACGTGTACAACATGTGCGACACGCCCGCGCGGCTCACCTTTGAGCTGCGCACGCGGGCGCACGGCGGCGGGCTGGACCCCAAGAATCTGTGTGTCACTGTGCTGGGCAAAAAGCTGTCGGGCGTCGCGGTCGCGGTGTGTGTCGCGGCGGCGGTCGTCGGCATTTTTGTGCTCGGCCTCGTTTGCTGCTGCCTGCGCCGGTGCTGCTGCCGCTGAGAGAGGAGCAGAGAGGGGTGTGTGGCTTGCTTTGAGCGTGTTGTCAGAAACAAAGACTGCTTTGCAGAGAGCGTGAGAGCGCGCCCTCGCCCTCCTTCCTCGCCGCACTCTCCCTCACCGCCCCCCCCATCGACTCGTGCCGCCCCCCTCAGACCCACGCCAGCGGTGGGCTAGCCGCATGGCGACGCCCTGCGTGCCGCGGCGCGCGCCCGCCCCGGGGCGGCGGGCGTGCAATCGGCCGCGGCGGCGCGCGACGGCGCCCCGGCCCCGAGCAGTCGCGCTCTCGACGCCCGCCACCCCACCCACACCTCCCTCCCGCCTGGCCGTCGCCGCCGCCTCCGCCGCCGTCATCGCCACCGGCGTGGTCAACCGCCTGCTGTACAAGGGCGCGCTCGACGCGGTGGGCCCGCGGCACGCGCTCTTTTTGGCGTTGCTCCAAGCGTCCCTCCCCGCCGCCGCCTACGCGGGCGTGCTCGGCTGGCGGGTCGCCACAGGCGCCGTGACCCGGGCCGAGCTGGCCGCGGTGCCCGCGCGCGACGCGGTGGCGATAGGCGCGGCCGAGGCAGCGAGCTCGACCCTGGGCTTCCTGGCCGCCACCCGCCTGCCCGGCGCCGCCCTCCCCGTGCTGTCGCAGGCCATGCTCGTGTGGCAGCTGCTGTTGGAGGCGGCGTTGCTCGGGCGGGCGCCGGGGGCGAGGCGCGGCCTTGGCGCCGCGCTCGTCGTCGCGGGCGTCGTCGCCGCGGCCTGGCCACACCCGGCCGTGGCCGGCATTTCGTCGGCATCGGTGCCGCTCTCCGCGGCGGCATTGTTCGCGTTCTCCCAGGTCTTCCCGGCCGGCGCCGCGCTCGCCAAAGAGGGCGTCTTCGACCGCGCGGCGGCCGCCCTCGGCCGCCCCGTCGACGTCTTCGTCCTCACAGCGCGCTCGTCCCTCGCCCAAGCCGCGGTCGTGGCGGCGCTGCTGCCGGTGCAGGCCAGCGCGCGCGGGGTGGCGGTGGGCGACCTCCCCGCCTATCTCCGCGCGGGCGCCGCCGCGCTTGCGGGCGGCCTCCCCCTGTGCCCCGCCCTCCCCCTCGCCTACGTCGCGGCCAACATCGCGTTCAACGTGGCGTTGGTTCGCCTGCTGCAGCTGGCCGGCGCCTTCACCTACTCCGTCTCCGCGGCCTGCCTCGTCCCCGCCGCGATCGCCGCGTTTGCCCTGCCCTGGCCCTTTCTGCCGCCGCCGCCCGCCCTGGGGCCGCACTTTGTGGTGGGGAGCGTCACGCTGATGGCGGGGCTGGCGGTGGTGACGGCGGCGGGGGCGCCCAGAGACGGAAAGGGGCGAGGCGACGGCGAGGGCGCGCCGTTGCTCGGCGACGCTGGCCTCGAAGCCGCGTGAAGTGGGAGGTGGGGGCGCACTGCGTGGCGTGGGCATGGTGTGAGTCCCGTTGGAGGCGTCGGTCGGTGGCGGGTCGGCGGGCGGCCGAGGGTAGAGGCGCGAGCGTCGGCCGCACTGCCCACACCGCCGCACCTCTCGCCATCGCCCCTCGCCGCCGCCAACCCATGCACGCCCTCACCTCCGGCCGCGCCGCGCTGGCGGCGCCCGCTCGCGGCGTGCCGCCGGCGCGCGGCGGCGCGGCCGTCGCCGCGACGGTGCGTGGGCGGAATCGGGGGTGGAGGGGCTGCATTTGCCCTCACGCAAATCTTGCGCGTACTGGGCGACGCGCGGGCGGAGCATTTTGGGCGGCCGCGCACGGGGCGACGCGAAAACGGCGCCGCATTGCTGCCGCCGCCGGCACCCCGCCGTCGGCCCCGCCGACGCCTCGGGCGTGGGCGTCGCGCGCACGGGAGCTCACGCCAACCACGACCACTCCCTCAGCACCCCCGCCGCGGCCGCCGCGCCCTCCTCGCCCCCGCCGCCTTGCCGACCACCGCCGCGGCCGTCAACATCGCCGACGATGTCTCGTCCCTCATCGGCAACACGCCCATGGTCTACCTGAACCGCGTGACCGACGGCGTCGGGGCGCGCGTGGCGGCCAAGCTGGAAATCATGGAGCCGTGCTCGTCGGTCAAGGACCGCATCGGGCTGTCGATGATTGCGGCGGCCGAAGCGGCCGGCCAGATTTCTGCCGGGAAGACGACGCTGGTCGAGCCCACGTCCGGCAACACGGGCATCGCGCTCGCGTTCATCGCGGCGGCCAAAGGGTACAAACTCGTCCTGACGATGCCGGCGTCCATGTCTCTGGAGCGCCGCATCCTGCTGCGCGCGTTTGGCGCGGAGCTGGTGCTCACCGACCCCGCCCTGGGCATGAAGGGCGCGGTGGCGAAAGCGGAGGCGATCGCCGCGTCGACGCCCAACTCGTTTGTGCTGCAACAATTCGAAAACCCGGCCAACCCGCGCGTGCACTATGAGACGACCGGCCCCGAGATCTGGGAGGCGACCGAGGGCAAGATCGCGGTCTTTGTCGCGGGCGTCGGCACGGGGGGGACCATCTCGGGCGTCGGCCGCTACCTCAAGGAGAAGAACCCCGCGATTCGCGTCATCGCCGTCGAGCCCGCCGAGTCGGCCGTCATCTCGGGCGGCAAGCCGGGGCCCCACAAGATTCAAGGCATTGGCGCCGGCTTCATCCCGGGCAACCTCGACCTGTCGGTCATCGACGAGACCGTGCAAGTCGCGTCCGACGACGCCGTCGCCGTGGCCCGACGCCTCGCCCTGGAAGAAGGCCTCCTCGTCGGCATTTCCTCCGGCGCCGCGGTCAAGGCCGCGGTCGACGTCGGCGCGCGGCCCGAGTACGCCGGCAAACTGGTCGTCACCGTCCTCCCGTCCTTTGGCGAGCGCTACCTGTCCACCGCGTTGTTTCAATCGGTGCGGGACGAGGCGGCGGGCATGACGTTCGAGTGAGGAGTGAGGGGGGGAGGTTGGGTGGTGGTGGGTGCGTTCTTTTGTTTGTTTGTTGTGTGAGCTGGGCCGCCGTGTCGCCCCCGCATCGTCGCTCGGTGTCTCTCTCTGGACGCCAGTGTTGCACCATGCACCCGAAATCAGCCCCGCCAAAATCAGGCCTCGACCGCCGCGGGCGCGGCTGCACCCCCCACCCCCTCCTCCCCCTTGCCGCCGGCCCCTGCCTGGTAGACCGGCAGCGCGGCCGACGACGCCAGCTTGAGCATGACGGACGCGACGCCCGCCCACCCGCCCGCGACGTGGGGCAGGGCGGCCGCCAGAGCGGCGCGCGCGTTGGCCGCCACGGCGTCGGCGCCCTGCGCCGTGCGGCCGACCTTGATGTTGACGCACGAGCCGCCGCCCCGGAACATGTAGGTGGAGGACACGGCGCGCTCGATGGGGGCGGCCCAGTCTTTCGAGGTGAGGTCGACGGGGACGGGCTGCTTCTTCGCGCGGAAGAACCCCTTGCCGAGCGCCTTGGCGAGCATCGGCAGCACCCTCGCGTCCGCCAGAAACAGATCGTACGCGCCCGCGAGGCGCCGCTTGGCCTCGTGCGGCTCAAACTTGGTCTTGAGCTTCGAGACGGCGAGGACCTTGGTGACGCCCGCCTTGGCTGCCAGTTTCGCCTCGGCCGCGCGCTTCTTGGCGTCCTTGGCGCCGCCCCCAGGCGCATCCTTGACAAAGAGGCAGACTTCGGCGTTGTCGGCGGTGAAGATGGGGTGCGGGATGGGGCTGGAAGGGAAGGAAAGAGGGGAGGTCGGCGGCGCGGCGGCGGCATGGTCGCCCGTGCCCTCCTTCCCTCCCTCCCTCTCCACCACTCACAGGCGAATTGGCTTGTCGTTGCGCTTCTCTTGGGGCACCTTTTTGAGCGACACAATCTGTGGGGAGGGCGGAGCGGGGCGCCGCATCGGCGCCGGCCGCCGGCGAGCGCCCGCCTCCCGCCCCTCGCCCGCCGCCGCCGCGTCGCTTGATGGACGACACCTCTCTCTCTCTCTCCCACTACGCACCAGGTAGACGAGTTCGTCCTCGCCGTCGAAGAGCGCGGGCGCGCCCGCCGCCGCCGCCGCGCACGCGTGCGCGAGCAGGGCGGCCGCCGCCTTGGTCGCTTGCGCGTCCGACCAGCCGGGCATGGGGGGCGGGGCCGACGTGGAGGGCGGCATTGGTGAGGGAGAGGGAGAGTGCGGCGGCCCGACGGCGGCGGCGCCGACCCCGCCGAGGTCGGTGCTTGCAGTGCTGCCTCTACACCCCTCTCACACCAGGTCGTCTTCGTCGCCCAGGCCGACGTCATCGCCGTCGCCGACGCGGGCCGGCGAGGCCCAGCCGGCGTAGGGCGCCGCCGCGGGCGCGGGCGACGCGCCGCCCGCCGCCCGCCGCAGCAGCACGAGCCGAAAAAAGTCGTCGAACGCGGCCGCGTCGACGTCACCCGTAGCGGCGGCGGTCGTGGCGGTGGCCAGGCCGCCGCGGGCAGGCGGCGGCGACAAGCCGCCCGCGCCGCGGTCGCCGCCGCGCGCGACGGGTGAGCGCGCGGGCGACAGCTGGGCCACCCACCGGGCCAGCGACCCGAGCGGGCCGCCGACGCCCCGCCGGCCGCGGGGCGCGGCGTCGCGCTTGGTCCCAGCGAGCAGCACTGGCACCGGCAGCCCGCCCGCACCCGCGCCCGCGCCCGCGCCGGCCAGCTGGCCGCCAAAGGTGGCGTGCTTCAGAATGTCGGCGGCCCACGCGCGGGCGGAGGAGCGGGATCTTCAAAAAGGAGAGGGTTCGCCTGTCGGTCGGCCGCCGCGCCAAAGCGGTCCCTCCCTCCCTCCTCCCTCCCCTCCCATCTGACCTGGACACGCTCAAGTCGTGGCACAGCACGACGCCGGCAACGTCGCGGTAGAAGAGGCGCCGCAGCGGCGCAGAGCGGCGGCCGCCGCCCACGTCCCACAGTTCGATGAAGGCGTCCCGCGCTGGGGACGAGTCGCTGTCGCTGACCTCGAGGAGCTGTGGTTGGGGAGGAGTGGGGGTCGAGGCGCGGGCCCAGGGCGCGCGCAGTTGGCCGCGGCCCCTTCCCCGCCTCTCTCCTCACACCTTGACCAGCACGCTGCAACCCAGGGTCGGCGTCGGCCGCGCGGGCGCGCGCCCGTGCACGAGGGCGTGCACGAGGGAGGTTTTGCCGCAGCCTGGGGGGGATGGGCGGATTGGGGGGTCGGCCGCCGCCCTGGCGGGCTGCACCACCATCAATCACAAACCCACATCGCTCCCAAACCACGCCCCGCACCGGCGTCGCCCACGACGAGCACGCGCGCGGCGGGGATCGACCCTGCGTCGCCCGCGCCGCCGCCGCCCAGCCCCAGGAACGACATGAGGTGGGGGCGGGCAGGCCCCGGGCGGCAAGGGATGGGACGAGGGAGGGACGAGGAGGGAGGAGTGAGCGTCGCCATCTTTCTCAGAGGCTATAGTCTTCAAAGCCGAGGTCGCGCAGCGCGGCCCCCCCCACGTCCCCGCACTCGCCCGGAAACCGCGCCCGCGCCGCCCGCAGCAGTGGCTCCACGCCCGCTGTCAGCAGGGCGGGGCGGGCGGCCTCGCAGCGGGCGGCCATGTTGCGCGCGGCTGCGCACGCTTGGCGCTGGGCGTACGCGAGGGCGCGGAGGGCGGCCGCGGGGTCGCCGCCCGCGCCCTTGCCAGGTTCGTCGCGGTCCAGCGCGGCGCACACGGCGGCCACGCAGCCGGCGTCGACCGCGGCGGCGGCGCCGTCGGGGTTGCGCAGCGTCAACGCGGTAATGAGGCCGAGCGCTTGCTCGGCGAGGGCCGGGGGGGAGTCCGGGCTCGCCGCCGCGGCGGCAGCGAGTTGCAGCACGCCCGCGTCGACCAGGGCGGGCTTGACGGGGTCGGAGCCGGCCAGTTGGCGCAAAAAGGCAAAGTGCGCGCGCGCGGCGCGCGGCCCGGGCGGAGGCGCCGCCCTCAGCGCCGCCACCGCGGCCCCCACCGCGCCCGCGTCGGCCGCCTCCTGCACCAGGTCGTCGTTGACGCACGCCTTGCGCGCGGCGAGCGACGCCGCCTCCGCGGCCGCCCCGCTGCGGCGCAGCGCAGCGACCGCCGCGACGTGCACGCCCGCCGCGCCCAGGGCGCGTCCGTGCTGAAAGGCGGCACTCGTCACAGGGCGCAGGTCGTCCGCGGTGGTGGCGGCCGCGACGGCGGACGACGCGGCGTCGACGACCGCGTCGGCCGCGCCGTCGTCGGCGAGCGCCCCGGCCACCACCTCGCCCAGGCCCGCCTGCACCAACGCCGCCTTGGTGCCTTCGTGCTTGGTGGAGGACGCGGCCGCGGCGCGCAGGGCGGCGGCGAGGAGGAGGGGGGAGGCGGCGGCGGCAGCGGCGCGCGCCCCGTCGAGAAGAGCGACAGCGCCGCCCGCGGCCGCCAGCGCGTCCCGGGCCTCGTCCGTGCGCATCAAGGCGGTCAGAGCGGTTAAAGAGGGCAGGGAGAGGGGAATAAGGGCGAGCAGGGCGGGCACGGCACCCGCGCGCGTCGCGACTGGAGGACGAGGGAGGAGGGGTTTGTCGACCCCTACGGCATCCATTCCGCCCTCTCCCCCTCCCTTCAACCACCACGCACTAGCCACCGCTTCGTCGCCGTTCAGGGCGGCCTGCAGGCCGCTCGCCGCTGCGTCGCGCGCGCCGGCATCGCGCGCCGCGACCGCGGCGACCAGGGCGGCTGTCGCGACCGCGGCTGGATGGCTGGGAGAGCGTGACGGGGGGCGTGAGACGCGATCCGGGCCGCCCCCGCCCCTCCCCGCCCGCATCGCACGCACCTGCCCGTGTCGGCCGCCGTCACGACGGCCTTGGCGTCGATGCCCTGACGGGGATGGGATGTGCGTGATCGTGAGAGTCGCCTGCACGCAGGGCGCGGGTGTCGCGACCCCACCCCGAGCCCCCATCGCGCCTCCCCTCGACCGACCTGCAGCGCGAGCTCCTCGAGCGCGGCCGCCACCGCGTCGCCCCGCGCCATGTCGAAATCCGACATGTTGGTCGCCACCGCCTCGTCAAAGGCGGCCTGGGCGGCGGCGGCCATGGCGGGGAGGTGTGTGTGGGGTGTCCGCCGAGCGCGGCTCTTGCTCTCCCCTGCCGCTCCGCCCGCCCACACACGTCGGGCACACCGTTTGGGGACGCGGCGTGGCAACCGCATCCACCCCACTTCACTCCCCAGCCATGGCGCCGGCCGACCCGCCCTCGCAGCGCGCGACCGGCGACGACGACGCGCCCCCGGACGACCCCCCCGCCGACGCGCCGCCCGCGCCCACCGTCGACGCGCGCGTGGCCTGGCTCGCAGCGCGCGCCGCGGCCGCGCTGGGGCTGCCGGCGGACGCGGCGGCCGCGCTCGCGGGCGACGCTGACGTGGGCGCCGCGTGCGAGGAGTTTGCCGGAGGCGGCGCGCACAAGGCGTTGATCGTGTGGGCCCTGGGCAAGGAAGTGGTCGCGGTGCGATAGAGAGAGAGAGAGGAGGTGTGGCGGGGCGACGGACGGCGCCCGGCACCGGCCCGCCCACCACCCAGCACCTCTTAGACGCTCGACCCCGCCTCCGTCCCGCCCGCCGCCCGGCGCGCCCTGTTCATCAATTCAGCGTCCGCTCGCCTGCCGGACGCCGCCGCCCTGCGCGCCCGTGTGTCGGTGGCGGCGCTGCCGCCCGGCGCGGGCGGCCTGGACGTGGCCGCCCTGCTGGCGGGTGCGGTGCTGGCGCCGGTGGCGGCGGCAGCGGCGAGTGAGGTGATTGCGGACGCGGCGGCCGACGTCGCGTCGACCGCCGGCGCCGCCGCGGCGGCGCAGCGCGGCAAGCCGCGCCTCGCCCTCCCCTCCCCCGCCCTCGTCGCCCGCGCGGCGGCCAGCGACGCGGCCGCGGCGCGCACCCTGGACGACGCGGCCGACGCCTGGATCCGGCGCACGCGCGCCACGCTGGCGGCGGCCGACGCGGGCTCGCAGACGTGCGCGCCGGCGGCCGGCCTCAAAGCCGAGGCCGACCACTGGGCCGCCGCCGCCGCGGTCGCGGCGTCACTGGCGCAGCAGCTCGTGTCGCCCGAGGTCCAGGCCGTGCGGGCGGCGCTCGTGGCCGCCCGCTCCCCCGCTGCGCACGCGGTCGGCCGCGCGGCGGCCGACGCGGCCGCGCGCGCTGCCGACGCGGCCGACGCCGCCCTCTTTGCCAAAGCCTTGTTGCCCGTCGCCGACACCATTGCCGCCGCGGCCGACATGGGCGAGCTGGCGGCCGCGGCCCTGTCGCTGTGGCGCTGCCTCTCCACCGTGTTTGCGCGGTCGGCTCACTACGCCTCCCCCGCGCGAGCCGAGCGCCTGCTGCGCCTCGCCGTCGACGCCGCCGTCGCGCGCGTGCTGGAGCTGGTGTCCGGCGCCGGCCTCGCCGCCGCGCCGCCCGCCGACGCGGCGGCCGCAGCGCGGTCGGTCCTGGCCGCCGTCGCGGCGGTTAAGGCCCCTTTTTTCGAGGCGCGCACCGCGTCGCGCGCAGTGTCCTCCTCTTGCTACCCGCGTGGTTGGCCGTTTGACCCGGCGGCCGTGTTTGCGGGCGCCGACGCGGTCGCCGCGCGCGCGGCGGCCGCCGCAGACGCGTTTGCCGCGGCAGCCGCCTACGCCAATGTGGAGACCGTCGTCATCGGTGGCGCCGCCGGCCGCGCGCTGACCGCCGCCGCGCGCGGCGCAGCAGCCGACGCGCGCGCCGCGGCGGTCGCGCTCGCCGCGGCGGCAGGCGACGCGCTCGACCCCGCCGACCCCGCTTTCGACGCGGCCTCCGCCCCATTGCGCGACCTGCTGCCCGAGCTCGACCGCCGGCTGGCGGCCGTCGTCGCGCGCGCGGTGGCGCCCAGCGGGGACGGGCTCGACACCGCGCTGCGCGCGGGCGAGTGCCTGGATGCCGCGCTCGACCGCCGGGCGGCGCAGTCGGCCCTTTCCAGGGTGGCACCCGCTCTGTGGCGGGCGCTGGAGGGCGCGGCGGGCGACGCGATCTCAACCCTGGCTGCCGCCGCGGCCGCCCCCCCACTGCCGCGCGGCGCCCCCCCCGCCGCGGGCGCCGTCGCCTGGGCGCGCGCTATGCGCGACACGCTGGCCGGTCTCGCGACCCGCACGACCGCCTTGAGCGGCAGCGTGGGCAGCTCCCCCGCGTCGAGCACCGACGCGGCCCGCGCGGCGGCCGCGGCCGACCGCGCACTCGCCGCCCTGGGCGCGCACGAGAGCGGCGTGCTGGCGGCGTGGCACATGGCCGCGGTCTCGGTGGCCGACAGCGCCCTGGAAGCGCCGGTGCTGGCGCGCGGCGAGGGGGGCGGGTGGCACGCCAACGTGTCCCCCGCGCTCGACGCGCTGTTGCGCGACGCGGCCGCCATGCAGGCGCTGTCCGGCGCCCCGGTCGAGCTCCCTCTTTCTGTTGCCACCGTGCACGCCGCGGGCGACGACGTGCGGCGCGCGGCGGCCGCGCTTGACGCGGCCGCGGCGCGCGCCGCGTCGCTCGCCGCCGCGGTCGCGCCCGCGGTCGCCCCCCTGCTCGCGCCCCGCCTGGCGTCGGTCGATGCGGCCCTGGCCCGTGGCGTGTCCGCCGTGACGTGGGCGAGCGGCGGCGCTGGGGAGTTTGCCGGCGCGCTAGCGGCGGCCGTCGACCGCGCAGCGGCCGCGGCGGCCGCCCTGGCCACGCCGCTCGACCGAGCTGCCGCGCTGCACGCCGCCTGGGCGCACACCCCCCTCCTGGACCGGCGCGACGGCCGCTCGCTGGCGCCGGCCGACCTGGCCGCGCTCGCGGACGCGGGCCTCGCGGCGCGCCGGGCCGCGGTCGCGGCCGAGGTCAAAACGTCGGCGACGCTTGTGACTGCCGCCAAGGCCGAACTCGGGACGGACGCGCCCGACGGCGTGTGGCCCGCGTACGAGGCGGCGGTCGCGGCCGCGCTCGCGGCCGCGGCGGGCGCAGTCGCCACCGGCGCCGCGCGGTCGTTGGTGGCCGCGCTCGACCCGCCCGAAGGGTCTTCCTCTCCCCCCCTGTTTGACGTCGCGGTCGACCTCGCGCGCGGCGCGCCCGCGTTTTGGCCCGCGCTCGCGACGCAGGCCGCGGCGTCGCCGCCCGCCGCCACGCGCGCCACGGCCGACGGGCGGCGGTCTTCGATCGACGCCGCCGCGCGCCGGCGGTCGACCGTGAGGCTGGAGGGCGGGGGGCGGTCGACGCGCGACCGCGCCGCTCCCGTCGGCCCCACCAGCCTGGCCGCCGGCCTGGACGCCTGGATCGACGCGCTCGCGCACGACGCCACGTCCCAAGGCTACATGTGCGGCCCCGAGTGGGAAGCGACCGCGACCGCCGCGCGCTCTGCGCTCGCGCGCGCCGAGGCGCGCGCCGTCGCCGCGGCCGCGCCATACGCCAAGGCCGCGTCCGTCGTCAAAATGGACGCGAACGCCGCCCTGAAGGCGTTCCTGACCACCGGCCTTGACGGGCGCTACCCGCCGCTGACGGATTTCGAAGCCGAGCTCGCGCGAGCGGCGGCCGACGCCGAGGCCGCCGACGCGCTGCCGCCGGCGATGTCGGTCCCGCCCATGCGCCTGGACGGGCGCCCGCTGCGGCAGGCTGTGGTGGCGGGAGTCGCGCGCTGGTCGCAGGCGCTGACCGACCACCTGGCCGCGGGCGTCGCCGCGTCACTCGCCGACCAGGCGGCCTGGTCGGGCCAGGCGGCGAACGTGCTAGCCGACGGGGCGGCCGACGTGGACGTCGACGCCCTGCTCGCGCCCGCGGGCGCTCGCTCGCGGGCGAGCTGGAGCCGGCGGCCGACGGCCGACGCGGGGCCGCGCCGGCCGACGCTCGACACCGGGCTGCGCCGGCCGACCGGCGACGCCACCGCCAAAGGTAGCAGCCGGCGGCCCACGGGCGAGGCCCCAGGCAGCAGGCGAGCGACCGCCGACCGTGGCGCGCCCGCGCCGCCTCTTCTGCCAGCCGACCCCGCCAAGGTCCAGGCCGCCGCCGCCGCCACCGCCGCCCTGTACGCCGCCACGTGCACCGCGCGCGACGTGGCGGAGAGGGCGGCCGCGGCGTCGGCCGCTGTTGCGGCCGCTGAGGCAGCGGCCGCCATGCTCTCGCGCGCGGGCGCGCCGCTGCCCGCCGCGACCGAGGCCGCCCTGGCGGCCGCGCCCACAACCTGGCGCGCCCTGACCAAGCAGGCGACTGCGAGGCGGGATGACCTGGCCCCCCGGCGCGCGGCCGAGGCGGCGCGGCTCGCGCGCGCGGCCGACGCGCTCGTGCGCGACCTGCGCCGCTTCCTGGAGCGTGTGCTGGATGCGCGCCTCGCGGACGCGCCCGCCGGGGAGAGACTGGAGTTGAAGCATGCGCGCGCCGCGCTGGCCGCCATCCAGGCGCTGGCGGGCGGCCCCGCGCGCGGCGGCGAAAACGACCCCGCGCCGCCCGCCGGCGAGCCCACCCTGGCCGACCTGGAGGCCGCCGCCGACGCTCTGAGGTCCAAGCAAGCGCTAATGGACGTTTTTCCGTTTGAAGTCGCGCCGATCGCGGCGGTCAAGGTAGGACAAGAGAGGGAGATAGAGGGGGAGGGCGGCGCGCGAGCGAGCAAGCCCCACCCACCTTCCCCTCCTTTACACACCAGGTCGACCTGAACGCGCTGCGCGCTATGTGGGACGGGTGCGCGGCGGTTGCCATCCAGGTGGAGGAATGGGACGGCGTGCCGTGGGCGGCGGCCGACGCGGTCGCGGTCGGCGACCGCGCGCGCGCGCTGTCTAAAGGGCTGGCCGCCCTGCCCAAGGTGTGCCGCGCGTTTGGCGCGTACAAGTGAGAAGTAGTGGGTGGAGGAGAAAGGCGAGAGTGCCGAAGCGGCCGGCGGCGCCGACGCCCGTCCCCCCCCTCTTCCCCTCTCTCTCCTAGAGCCGTCGACGCCCGCCTGGCCGCCGTCCAAGCCGCCCTTCCCCGCATCGACGACCTGCGCAACCCCGCCATGCGCGACCGGCACTGGCACGCGCTGGGCGCGGCGGTGGGGGCACCCGCTGGAGTCTTGCTCCCCGCCACGCGTTCCCCCTTGCGCGACCTGCTCGCCCTCGACCTCCCCCGCCACGCCGACGCCGTGGCGGCCGCCGTCGACCGCGCCCGGCGCGAGCTGGCGGTGGAGCAGGCGCTGGCCAGGATCGATGCCGCGTGGGCGGCCCACACCCTGACCTTCTCCCCGCACGCCGGCACTGGCGTCCTCCTCGCCGCCATCCCCCCCGCCCTCGCCGACGGCCTGGAGACGGACGTCATCGCCCTGCAAAACCTGGCGTCCGGCAGGCTGGCCCAGGCCAACGCCGAGTTCGGCGACCGCGTGCGCGCGTGGCGAGGGCGGCTCGCGGGCGTCGACGCCGTCCTAACCTCCTGGACCGCGGCCCAGCGCAAGTGGGTTGCCCTGCAAGCCATCTTCACTGGGTCGGCCGACCTGCGGGCGAGCCTTCCGGGCGCGTGCGCGCGGTTTGACGCGGGCGACGCCGCGTTTCGCGCCGTCGCGGCGGATGCGCCGTCCACCCCCCTCGCCGTCGACGCGGCCGCCGTGCCCGGGCGTGGCGCCAGGCTGGAGGATGCGCTGAGCGAATTGGAGACGGCGGAAAAAGCTCTGCAGGGCTACCTGGAGGCCAAGCGCGTCGCCTTCCCCCGTTTCTACTTTGTCTCCCCCGCCGACCTGCTCGACGTTCTGTCCCGCGGCGCCGACCCACACGCCGTCGTGAAGTACCTGCCAAAGATTTTTGACAACGTGCACGCGCTGCAGTGGGCGCCGGGGGTGGGCGGGAAGCCGTCGACGACCGCAGTCGCGCTCGTGTCGGGCGAGGGCGAGGTGCTGCCCCTGGCGTCGCCCTGCGAGTGCACCGGCCCCGTCGAGGTCTGGCTCGGCCGCCTTGTCACCGCTTCCCGGGCCGCGGTCGCGGCCGCCTACCGTGCCGCGCTCCCCACCTACGCAGCCGCGCCGTCGCGCGCGGCGTGGGCACTCGCCCAACCCGCCCAGATCGCGACCGCCGTCTCCCGCACCTACTACGCGTCCGCGGTCGGCATCGCGCTGCGCGACGCGGAAGCCGGCGACGCGGGCGCGCTCGCGGGCGAGGCGGCGCGCCAGCGCGCGCAGCTCGCGGAGCTCGTGACCGCCATCGACGGCCCGCTGCCGGCCAACGACCGCAAAAAACTTATCACGCTCTGTACCCTGGACGTGCACGCACGCGACGTGGTGGCGGGCCTGGCGGCCGAAAGGGCGGATTCACCGGACTGCTTCGCGTGGGCGTCCCAGCTCCGCTACTATGCCCACCCCACGACCCAAGCCTGCGTCGCCCACATATGCGACTCGGAAATCGAGCACGGCTGCGAGTACGTGGGCAACGTGGGGACGCTGTGCGTGACGCCGCTGACCGACCGCTGCTACATCACCCTGGCCCAGGCTCGCAAGCTCATTCTGGGCGGCGCGCCGGCCGGCCCCGCCGGCACCGGCAAAACAGAGACGACCAAAGACCTGGCCCGCGCCCTGGGCGTGCAGTGCTACGTGTTTAATTGTTCCGCCGCGATGGACGCACGCGCGCTCGGCGCGACGTTCCGCGGCCTGGCCTCCACCGGCGCCTGGGGCTGCTTTGACGAGTTCAACCGCATCTCCGTCGGCGTCCTGTCCGTCTGTTCCACCCAGTACCGCGCCGTGCTCGACGCGCAGCGCGCGGGGCGGACTTCTTTCCTGCTCGATGGCGCGCCCACCGCCCTCGTGCCGGGCGCCATGGCGTTCATCACCATGAACCCGGGCTACGCGGGGCGGGCTGAGCTGCCGGAGAGTCTCAAGGTGAGAGGAGGAGAGGGGAGGAGAGGGGAGGAGAGGGGAGGAGAGGGTTGGGTTTTCGTCGCCGCGCGCGCCCACCTCCCACCCCTTCTCCTCTCTCATATAGGCCCTCTTCCGCCCCGTCTCTATGACCCTGCCCGACCTCACCCTCATCTGTGAGGTCATGCTCATGGCGGAAGGCTTCCAAGGCTCGCGCGACCTCGCCCGCAAATTCGTCGGCCTCCACCGCCTTGCCGAGGGCACCCTCTCCAAGGCGCGCCACTACGACTGGAAGCTGCGCGCCATCAAGACGACCCTGGCCGTGGCGGGCGCTGCGCGCAGGGCCGCCCCCCCGGGCGCCAAGGAGGAGGCCGTGCTGCTGCGCGCGCTGCGCGATTTCAACGCGGGCAAACTGACCGCGCACGACGCCCCCCTCTTTGCGGGCCTGCTGGACGACCTGTTTCCGGGGCTGTCGGTGGCGGTGCCCCGGTCGGTGGACGCCCGGTTTGAAGCGGCGGTGAGGAGGAGGGAGAGAGAGGGGGGGCGGTGGAGGGCCCGCGCCGCCGCGTCGCGCCCAACCTCCTCCCTCCTCCCCCTTCTCTTCAGGCCGCCGCCGCCGCCACCCGCCTGGGCTATCAACCCGACCCCAGATTTCTGCTCAAGGTGGCCCAACTGCGGGAGCTGTTCACGGTGCGGTGGTCAGTCTTTTTGCTCGGGCCGGCGGGCGCGGGCAAGACCGCGGTATGGCGCACGCTGGCGGAGGTCCAAACGGCGTTAGGCGAAGCCACGTCGGTCGTCGTCATCAACCCGAAGGCTGTGTCCCGGGACGAGCTCTACGGGTGCGTGCACACGACGTCGCGCGAGTGGCGCGACGGCATCGTCTCGCGCGCGTTCCGCGACATGGCCTCGGATGCAACCAAGGCGCACCAGTGGATCGTGTTAGACGGCGACATCGACCCGGAGTGGATCGAGGTAGGGAGCGAGAGGAGGAGGGAGAGGGGAGGGAGCGCGCGCAGACCGAGCTCCTCCCACCACCCGCCACCCTCCCTTCCCTCTCTTCTCAGTCCATGAACACGGTCATGGACGACAACAAGGTGCTCACGCTCACCTCCAACGAGCGCATCCCGCTGACGCCGACCATGCGGCTGCTGCTGGAGACCGACTCCATGGCGCATTGCTCCCCGGCGACCGTGTCGAGGGGGGGGGTCGTGTACGTGAATGCGAAGGACGTAGGGTGGAGGCCGGTAAGAGAAGGGAAGAGGAAGGGAGGAGAGGGGCACGCGCGCGCGCCTCGACCCCGCTACCCCCTCCCTCCTCTCCCCTAGGTCGTCGACTCGTGGGTATCCGGCCTGCCCCTGGAGTTGCGGTCGGTGATGGCGTCCATGGTGGCCAAGTGCGTGTGGGAGCGAGGGAGGGAAGGAGGGAAGGCGGGGGCGCGCGCCTTGCCAAAACCCAACCCCACTCCCTTCTACTCCCTAGATACGTCGAGCCCTGCCTGGACCGCGTGCGCACCACCCACACCCCCATCGTCCCTCAACCGCCCGCCTCCCTGGTCGCCACCCTCGCCCGCCTCGTCGGCGCCGCTCTCGCGGCCTGGCTCGCGCCGCGCGACGACGGCGGCCCGCCGCCGCCGCCGGCGCCCGACCGCAAGCTGGTCGAGGTCCACTTTGTGCACGCGGCGGTGTGGGCGTTTGGGGGGGGGCTGGCGCCGGGGGAGGGGGCGGCGTTTGCCGCGTGGTTTGCGTCAGAATTCAAGTCCGTCCCCTTCCCCGCGGGCACATCCCCTCTCGACTGCTACGTGGACGTGGCGACCGCGACCATGGCGCCCTGGGCGGGCGCCCTGTCGGCGCCGTCCTTGGAGCCGGGGCGGCCCCCTTTCGTGCCCACCGTCGAGAACGCGCGCACGCTGGCCGTGCTCACCGCGATGCTCGTGGCGCGCGTCCCGGTGCTGCTTGTGGGGCCGGCAGGTGAGAGAGAAGAGAGGAGGAGAGGAAATGAGGCGGCCCGCGCGCGCGCGCCCACCCCGCTCGCCTCGTCCCGTCCCCTCCAGGCGCCGGCAAGACGACCCTCCTGCGCCGCGCCCTGCACGCCTGGCCCGGCGGCGACCCGCCCGACCTGCACCACTTGCCCCTGGCCGGCACAACGGCCGCGGCGTCGCTCCAAGCGGCGCTCGAGGCGCCACTCGAGCGCGCGGGCGGCGCGCGGCACGCGCCCGCCGGCGGCCGCCGCGCGCTCTACTTCCTCGACGACGCCAACGCGCCGTCCCCCGACGCGTACGGCACGGTGGCTGCGGGGGAGCTGCTGCGGCAGGCGGTCGATGGGGGCGGGTGGTGGGACGCGGGCAAAGGGGTGCGCAAGGAGGTGACTGGGGTGCAGGTCGCCGCCGCGCTCGACCCCGCGGCGGGGACGCTGGCGCTGGCGCCGCGGCTGCAGAGGCATTTCACGGTGCTGACCGTGGAGGAGCCGTCGAAAGAGGCATTGCGGTGAGACAGAGAGGAAAAGAGGGAAGGCTTCAGAGGGTCGTCGCGCCGGCTCGCCCACACCCCTCCTCTCCCCCCAGCACCATCTACTCCACCCTGCTCATCGCTCATGCGGGCCCGTCCCTGCCCCCTCAACGCGCGGCCGCCCTAGTGGACGCGACGGGCGCCCTGGTCGCCGCCGCGGCCGCGTCGCTGCCGCCGACCGCGGCCGCGCCGCACTACGCGTTCACGCCGCGCCATGTGGCAGCGGTCTTGGGAGCCATGACGCGGGCGCCACCAGAGTTGTTGGGGCATCCGGCGACCGCCGCCGCTCTGTGGGCGCACGAGTGCGGGCGCGAGCTGCGCGACGGCCTCGCGGCGCGCGCCGACGGCGACCGCTTGGACAGCATGCTGCTCACCGCCGCGGCCGCGCACCTGCCGGGCGTGGAAAAGGTGGGGGAGAGTGGTGGGGTGGGATGGGAGGGCGTGGTCGCGGTGGCGGCCGACCCCACCCCTCTTCCCCTCCTCTTTCAGGCCTCGCTCCGCCCCGCCGCCGTCGCCTTTTCCCGCTTTGCCGCCCCCCCCGGCGACGACGCCGACGGCCCGCCGCCAGTGACTCGCGTTCCCTCGGCCGATGCGCTGCGGGCCGCGCTCGCTGCGCGCGCCGGCGGCGACGGCGGCCTCGTCCTGCACGCCGACGCGGTCGCTGCCACCGCCGCCGTCGCCCGCGTTCTCTCCTCCCCCGGCTGCCATGCCCTCCTCATCGGCGTGGGCGGCGCCGGCAAACAGTCCCTGGCCCGGCTGGCCGCCAAGGCGGCCGGGGCGGTGTTGGTCGCGCCGCCGGCGGGCGCCGCCCTCCGCGGCGCCGACTTCGACGCCCTCCTCGCCGGTGCCCTCACCACGGCCGGCGCGCGCGACACTTCGGTCGCTTTACTTCTGACCGAGGCGTCCCTGCGCGACCCGGCGACCGTGGCCACGGTCAACGAAGTCCTCGCCCTCGGCGCGCCGCCCCGCGCCGGCTCGCCCGACGACCGCGACGCCTGGCTCGCCTCGTGCAAAGCGGACGCGCGCGCGACGGGGATGCCGGACACGCCGGCGTCGTGGTGGGCCGTCTTTGCGGGGCGCGTGCGGCGCAACTTGCACGTCGTGCTGACCGCGTCGCCCGCGGGGCGCACGCTGCGCGCCAGGTTGCGGGCGTGTCCCGCCATCGCGGCGACATGCACCATGGTCTGGTTTCACGACTGGACCGAGGAGGTGAGGAAGAGAGGAGAGAGGAGAGGTGGTGGAGACGTGGGCGCGGCGCGCGCGCGCGACGCGCGCCCTCCCCCCCTCTTTAGGCCCTCGCCTCGATCGCCACCCGCTCTTTGGCCCCCCTGGACGCCGTCTCCGACAAGCTCAAACCTGCCGTCGTCGGCTTCATGGTGGCCGCGCACGGCGCGGCGGCGGCGGCGTGCGGCGCGGCGCGCCGCGGCGGCCGCCCCGCCGCGCACGCCGCGCCGGCCGCCTTTTTGCAGGTGGCGGCGACTTTCGCCCGCCTGCTCACGAGGAAGAGGGACGAGGCCTCTACCGCCCGCGCCCGCCTGACGGCCGGCTTGTCCAAGATCGCGGCCGCGCGGGCCCAGGTCGCCGAGCTCGCGGGTGCGCTCGCGGCCGAGCAAGCAGTCGTCGCCGCGCGGTCGGCCGACACCGCGTCACTCATCCAATCCATCGGCGCCGAGCGGTTGCAGGCGGATGCTGCCGCCGAGGCGGGGCGCGCGGATGAGGAGGAGGCGGCCCGGACGCAGGTCAGGAGAGAGAGAAAGGGGGGGCGAGGCGGAGGTCGCGGCGACCGCCCTTGACCCCTCCTCCCCTCTCCTTCCCAGGCCGAGGTCACCGCCGTCCAAGCCGAGTGCGCGGCCGACCTCGCCGCCGCCGAGCCCGCGGTCTCGGCGGCGGCCGCCGCGCTGGCCACGCTCGACAAGGCGTCGCTCGGCGAGCTCAAATCGTTTGGCGCCCCCTCGCCCAACGTGGCCGCCGTCGTGGCGGCGTGCATGGTGCTGACCGCGCCGGCGGGCAAGATTCCCAAGGTGAGGGGAGAACAGGAGGGTTTTTGGTGCAATCAACAATAAATGTTAAAATGACGTGTACGTGGCTACTCCCTTTTGTCCAACATTTCTCAGGACACCTCTTGGCCCGCCGCCAAACGGTACATGGGCAACGTGGACGCCTTCCTCAAGGCGCTGCTCACCTTCAACAAGGACGACATCCCGCTGCCGTCGGTGGAGCAGGTGTGAAAAGAAGATGAGGGAGGGGGGTGCGCGCCGCGCGCGCGCGCCGCGCCAACATTTCTCTCTCTCCCTCTCCCGACAGGTCGAGCGCGACTACCTGGCCAACCCCGAGTTTACGCCCGACTGCATCCGCACCAAGTCGGCGGCCGCGGCGGGCCTGTGCTCGTGGGTCGCCAACGTCGTCTCCTACTTTCGCACTGTGCAGGTCGTCGCCCCCAAGCGCGCGGCGGCAGCGGCCGCCGCGGCGCGGCTGGCGGCGGCCAACGAGCGGCTGACCTACGTACGGGCGCGGGTGGCGGCGATTCGGGCGCGGGTGGCCGAGCTCGAGGGAGCGCTCGTCAAGGTAAGAGGGGAGAGGAGAGGGTGGGGGGAGAGAGAGGAGGCTCACGTGCGCACGCACCCATCTCCCACAAACACGCCCTCTTCTCTTTTAGGCCACGGAGGAGAAGGCGGCGGCCACCGCGCAGGCTGCGCGCACTGGCCGCCGTGCCGACCTCGCGCGCCGCCTCACCGACGGCCTGGCCTCGGAATTCGAGCGCTGGACCGCCGCCGTGGCGCGCATTGATGCCGGCATGGCGACGCTGGTGGGAGACACTGCGCTGGCGGCAGCGTTTGCGTGCTACGCGGGCCCGCTCAGCGCCGCCGCGCGCGGCGCGCTCGCCGCCGACGCGTGGGCACCCGACGTGCGGTCGCGTGGCCTGCCCCTGGCAGATGCGCCGTCCCCGGTCGATATGCTGGTTGATGACGCGACGCGCGCCGGCTGGAGCGCGCGGGGCCTCGGCGGCGACGCGACGTCGGCCGAAAACGGGGCGATCCTCGCGACCCGCGCGCGCTGGCCCCTGCTCGTCGACCCCCAACTGCAGGGCGTGCGCTGGCTGGCCGCGACGGAGCCGGAACTGGTGACGCTGACGCCGGCGACGCCGGGGTTCGAGGCCGCGCTCGCCGCCGCCCTCGACGCCCGCTCCCCAGTCCTCGTCGAAGGCCTGGGCGACGACCTCCCCCACGCGCTCGACCCTCTGCTCCGCGTGCCCACCGGCACCGATGCTCAGATCCGCCTGGGCGACGCCGAGGTGGAGCTGCGGGCCGACGCCCGCCTCTTCCTCGCGACGCGGCTCCCCGCGCCGGCCTATGGCCCCGAGGTCGCGGCCGCGGTGTCCGTCGTCGACTTTGCCGTCACCCGGGACGGCCTGCACGAGCAGCTGCTGGCCGCGGTGGTGGACGCGGAGCGGCCCGAGCTGCAGGCGCAGGCGGCGAGTTTGGCGGCGGCGCTCGGCGGGTTTGCCGCACGGCTGACGTCGCTCGAGGACGGCCTCCTGGCCCGCCTCGCGTCCTCTACGGGCGACATCCTGGACGACGAGCCGTTGGTGGTCAGCTTGGAGACGACCAAGGCAACGGCGTCTGAGGTGGAGGCGCAGGCCGCGGCCGCGCGCGCGGCGGCGGCCGCGACGGCGGCCGCGCGCGCCGCGTACGCGCCGGCGGCGGCGCGGGGGGCGGCCCTCTACCTGCTGACCGCCTCCCTACCCTGCCTAGACCGCGTCTACCATTTCTCTATGGCCGCCTTTGTGCACGCCATGGCGGCGGGCATGGCGGCCGCGCCCTCGGCGCCGACCGCCGCCGATGGCGGCTCGCGCGCATCGGTCGGCCGCCGCGTCGACGCCCTGGTCGACTCCATCACCCGCGCCGTGCACCGCCACATCGCGCAAGGCCTGTTTGGCCGTCACCGGCTGCCGTTTGCGGCGTCGATCGCGGTGGTGGCGGCTGCCGAGCGCGGCGGCGCGCCGCCTGCCAAGCTCGCGTTTTTGGTCGCGCCGCCGCGCGCAGCTGAGCCCCCCCCCCACCCGGGCCATCCCTGGCTCACCGATACTGCTTGGTGCGCGGTGGCCGCGACGCGCGACCTGCCCGGCCTGGAAGCCCTGGCCGACGACGTCGCGGCGTCGCCCAAGCGCTGGGCCGACTTTGCCGAGCGCGAGCGCCCCGAGGCGGATCCCCTGCCTGGTGACTGGAAGCGGGTTGATGAGCTCGACCGGCTCCTCGTCTTTCGCGCCTTGCGCCCTGACCGGCTCGCCGCCGCCGCGCAGCGCTACGTCGGCGCGGCACTCGGCGCCGAGTACGCGTCCCCCCCCCCCGCCGACCTCCCCTCCGCCCTGGCCGACGCCAGCGCCGCGTCCCCTGTGCTAATTTTTCTGTCGGACGGCGTGGACGCGGCGTCGGCGGTCGAAACGGCGGCGCGCAACGCGGGGCGGCCGCTGACCGCAGTCTCGCTCGGCCAGGGCCAGGAACCGGTCGCCGACGCCGCCCTGGCCGCTGCGTCCTCTTCCGGCGACTGGGTGCTGCTCCAAAACGTCCACCTCACGACCGACTGGACGGCGGGCGCGCTAGCGGCGGCGGTCGACGCCTTTGCGCGCTCCCCCCCGCACCCTTCCTTCCGCCTCGTCCTCACCGCCGAGCCGCCGCCCGCGCTCGAGGCGCCCTTGCCCACGCCCCTGCTCCAAGCCTGCGTCAAAGTCACGGCGGAATCGCCCGACGGCCTGCGCGCGGGCGTGCTGCGCGCGTACGCGTCGCTCTCTGACGACGCGTTCGACGCGTGCAGCAAACCCGCCGAACTGCGCACCATCGCTGCCGCCCTCGCCGTTTTCCACGGCTTGCTGCTCCAACGCAAGAAATTTGGCGTCGGCAACGCGCTGGGGTCTGTGTCGGGCGCGGGGTGGTGCATGGGTTACCCGTTCGCCGCGGGCGACCTCCTCTGCGCCGTGCGCACCGCGGCCGCCCGCCTGGACGCGTCCCCCGGGCGGTTGCCGTGGGGCGACCTGCGGTACATGGTGGGCGAGATCGTGTACGGCGGGCACGTCGTGGAAGCGCCCGACCGCGCGGTCGTCGCCGCGTACCTCGCCCGCCTCCTCTCCGACGCCGTGCTCGACGGCGGCGACATGATCCCGGGCTTGCCACCACCCCCGTCGGGCCTGCCCCACGCGGCGGCGGCGGCTTGGCTGGAGGACGCGTTCCCAGCGGAGGTCGCGGCCGCGTACGGCATGCACGCCAACGCGGAGATCGGTTGCCGCCGGCGCGAGTCGGTGGAGCTGTGTGTGGCTGTTGGCGGGCTGCTGGTCGGAGGGGGGCTGGTGGTGGTGGGCGGTGGCACGGCGACCGCGTCGGCCGCTTCCACCACCACCGCCCCGTCAGCCGACGACGCCGCCAAGGCTGCCCTGGCCGCCGTCCTGGACAAGCTGCCGCCCGAGGTCGACGCCGTTGGGGCGCGGGCAAGGGCCGGGGCTGATGTCGGCCCCCTGCTCGCCGTCGCGCTCCAAGAGGGCGACGCGCTCAACGCCACCCTCGCCACCATTCGCGCCTCCTTGGACGACCTGTCCCGCGGCCTCTCCGGCGAGCTCGCGCGGTCGGACGCCATGGAGGCGCTGGCCAAGGCGCTGGCCGAGGGGCGCGCGCCGGCCGGCTGGGTTGCTGCGGGCGGTCGACCCTCGCTCCTGCCCCTGGACCCTTGGCTCGGCTGGCTGCGCGCGGCGGCGACGCAGATCGTAGACTGGCTGGCTGAGGGCGCGCAGCCGCGGATCATGCACCTGCCGTCGCTCTTCGCGCCGCGCGCCTTTCTCACCGCGCTCGCGCAGGCCGCCGCGCGCCGCGCGGGCTGGCCCCTGGACGCGACCACGTTGATAATCGAGCCGGCGAAGAAAGGAGCAATCGACGGCGAGCCGCCGAGGGACGGCGCTCTACTCGGCGGCCTGCTGCTCGAGGGCGCGCGCTGGGACGAGCGCGCGGGCGCGCTCGACGACCCCCGCCCCCGCGAACTGGTGTCCGCGCTGCCGCCGTTGCTGGCGCGCGCGGTGCCGGCCGACAAGGCCGACGCCGCGGTCGCGGGATGCTACGCGTGCCCGCTCTACGGGACGGCGGCGCGCTTTCGGCAAGAGGTCGGGGTCATCCACCTGCGGTCGAGGGCGCCGCCCGACTCGTGGACGCTGGCGGGCGTGGCGGCGCTGTGCGAAGGGGTCGGGGGCGTGTGAGGAGGGGGAGGGAGGGGAGGAGGCGCGGCGTGTGTGATGGTGGGGCCGCGTGGGGGAAGGGACCGACACGCGCGCTACCACCGCCCTCCCTCCTCCTCCTCTTCCTCTTCCCTCAGCTCCACTGGCGCCTCCACCTCCCCCTCCACCCCTCCCAGCACGTCGACAAACTGGCGCCACGCCGACCGCGGCGCAGCGCACCCCGCGCGCGCCCACTCGGCTTCCGCCGCCGGCAACTCTTTCCGCACCTTGGCCACGCGCGCGTCCGACAGCGGGTGCGTGCGCAGCAACGACGGCGTGCGCACGCCGGCTGCGGCTTCGGCGGCGCCCAATTTCGAAAACACAGTGACCGCGGCGGACGGGTCGTAGCAGCAGCGCGCGGCGAGGCGGACGCCGATCGCATCTGCTTCCGTCTCCGCGGCGCGCGAGTTGGGCAGGAAGAGGGCGAGCTCCAGGGCGCCTAAATAAGGGGTGGAGGGTGGTGGTGGTGGTCGGGCAATCAGGGGGCAGCGCGACAGACCCTCTTCCCGCCTCCCGCCTCCCTTTCACCGGCCGGCAGCGGCACGCCAAACGCCCAGTACAAAATGGACCGCACCAGCGTGGCCGCCTGCATGGACGTCACCTTCTCCGCGGTGTGTCGTGCCAGGACGTGCGCGCACTCGTGCGCGAGCACGGCAGCCAGCTCCTTTTCCGTCGCCATCATGCGCAGCAGGCCGGTGTAGACGACGACTTTGCCGCCGGGGGCGACCATGGCGTTGACGGTTGGCTAAACAAAGAGAGGAGGGGCGGGTCGGCGGCGGCAAAGCCGGTCCCGCCTCTCTCTCCCTCTGTTTCTCCTCGTCATACCTCATCCACGACGATGAATTCCCACTGCAGCCCCTTCATGTGGTCCACGTACCCCCCTCCGGCGCCATCCGCCGCGGCGGCCGCCAGCCGGCGCCCGACGCGCTCGACCGCGCGCGTCGCGGGGTGCGCGCGTGGCAGCAGCGTGCGTTTGGCCACCGCGTCCGCCTTGATCTGGGCAAATGTTTGCTCGCCCAGCTGGCGCTCCAGGTCGATGGAGACGAGGATGGCGTGCTTGCGGCGCGTGTAGGGGACTTCTTCGCGGGATGAAAAATAGATGATCGTGCCCCCCGCCAGCGTCACGCCGCCCAGCAGGGACGCCACGCGGGGGCGGGGCTGGAGCGGGGAGGGGCGGCCGGAGGCGCCGGGGCGGTCGCGGAAGCGGGTGTAGCGTTGTTGGCTGGGGAAAGAGGGAGGGAGGTTTGGGCGCTTCGCCCCGTCTCGCCAGCCGGCTCCCGCCGCTGCATCGTCGCCAGGCACCCACCCGCCATGGTACGAGCGCGCCCGCCCTCGCGGCGCGAGGCCGGGCAGCGCCGCAGCCCCTGAGCCCGTCGCCGGCTCAGCCAACCGCCTCGCTGCCGCCCGCTGGGCGGCCGCCAGGGCCGCCGCCGCCGCACGGCGCATTGTCGGGGGGCGCGGGCCGCGGCCTAGCGGCCGGCAGAGTGAAGAGAGCAGCGCGGCGCGGCGCCCATCTCACTCTCCTCGCGCCCGCTGCCGCCGGCGCGCGCGCTTGGTCGATCGCGGCGCGCCACACGCCGCCGCCCGAGCCGCGGCCGCCCGCCCGTATTCGCGCGCGCGCACTATGCTGGGCACGCCCAAAGGCCGGCACGGCCCGGCGGGCGCGTCCGTGCTGAGCGGCGCGCCCGCGGGGCGTGTGCTGCTGCTGCTGCCGCTGGCGCTGGCCGCGTTCGCGCTGGCGCTGCAGGTAGGATGGAGAGGCGAGGGGGTGGTGGGGGGGGCGGGGCTTTTCGACCGCCGCCGCACTCCAAACGCGCGCGGCTGCATCCCACGCCACGCCGGCGCGGGCGGGCGACCGCCCGCCCCGGTCCGAGGGAGGCCCGCACGGGCGCGCGCGCGCCGCGATGGGCGCCCACCGTCCCTCCCTTCTCCCTTCAGTGGTCGGCGCCGTCGGACAAGAGCCTGGCGGCATCCATGGCGCTGGCGGGCGGCGTGGAGCCGAGGTGAGAGGGTGGAAAAGGTGAACGCGGGGGGCGGTCGGCGCGCGAAAACGCTCGCCCCAAACCTTCTCTCCTCCCTCGCAGCCGGTCGGCCGGCGCCGCCTCCGCCGTCAAGCCGTCGCGCGCAGCGCGCGCCGGCACCGAGACGCTGCCCGCGGGCGCGGCGGGCGCCGGAGCGGCAACCACAGCGGGCAGCTACACTGCCCGCAACGCGGCCGTGCCCGACGACTGGGCACCCGGCGACGACTGGAAGCCGGGCTCGTTCGCCGACCCGGACGGGCCAAAGGTAGGAGAAGAGAGGGAGGGAGGGGGAGAGAGAGAGCGTCGCGACCGCGCCGCCGACCCCACTCCCTCCTCCCCTCCTCTCCTCCACAGCTGGCCTTCATCACGACCACCGCCGAGTCGTACGACCAAATCAAGCTGTGGTACGACTACCACCGCGCGCTGGGCGTCTCCACGTTCTACCTGTTTGTCGACGGCGTGGCCGCCACCCCCCCCGTCTCCTCCCGCCTGCGCGCCCTGCCCGGCGTCCTGGTCATCCCGCGCGACGCTGACCTCAAGGCGCGGCACGTGGCGTCCAGGGTGTGGAACGAAACCTGGCTCGCCGCCTTTTTCCACAAACCGTGCAACCACGAGCTGTTTGTGCTGCAATCGCTCAACATGGAGGTGGGCATCGCGCTGGCAGAGCGGGACGGCGTCGACTGGCTGCTGCACATCGACACCGACGAACTCATGTACCCCGGAGGGGGGCCATCCTACTCCCTCCAGGCGGTGCTCGCCGCGCAGCCGGCCGCGGTCGACACGGTCGTCTTTCCCAACTATGAGGCGATGCCGGAGCGGGACGACGTGGCGGCGCCCTTTGAGCAGGTCAGGGAAGAGGGACGAGGGGTGGCCGGCGGGCCAGCGGGAGCCGGCGCGCCACCACCAACACACCCACCCACCCTTTCCCTCCCCCCCTCTCCTCTCTAGGTCACCCTCTTCAAGCGCAACTACGCGCACGTCGTGCCCGATGCGTACTTCAAGTCGTACCACGCGGTCGCGCGCGGCAACCCCAACTACTTCATCACGTACGGCAACGGCAAGTCAGCGGCGCGGGTGCGGCCAGGGCTGAGGCCGAATGGCGCCCACCGGTGGTACTCGTACACCAAGGCGCCAAAAGAGGTGACGGTCGACCAGTCGGCCGTCCTCCACTACACCTACAACCGCTTCGACGACCTCAAATCCCGGCGCGACCGCTGCGACTGCGCCCCCACGGACGACGACGCGAAGCGGTGCTTCATCCTGCCGTTCGACCGCATGGCGTTCCTGGCTGCCTCTATGAAAAACGACGCCGACCTCCTCAAATGGTTTCGCGAGCGCCTCGTGTGGAACGACCCCGCGGTCGTCACCGACCTGCTCAAGTCGGGCCTGTTTGTGCGGCTGCACGAGCCGCAACTGTTCATGCGGGGGGTGAAGCGGGGGGCGGCAGACGCCGCGGCCGACGCGGCGGCGGCGGCGGCCGCGGCGGCGGCGGCGGAGCATGCGCCGCCAAACCCGGCGCACGGGTCGCTGGCCGTGCTGAAAGGGACGCGGGGGGAGCTGGGGGCGAGTGGTGGGGTGGGCGGAGGGGCAGGCAGCGCGGGCGCAGGCAGCGCGGGCGGCGCGGCCGCGGGCGGCCGGTGAAGGCCCGCATTTCCGGGAGGGACGCTGGCGTGCAAAAGAAGGAGAGGCGTGCACGCGGGAAAGAAGAGAGGCAGCCATCCAAAACGCTGATCAGTCGGTTGCAGCGCGAAGCGCGGCGCGCAGACGCGCGCCCACGCCCCGCCACTCGCCCCCACCCCCCCACCCCACATCCACCACCCCTTCAGCGGTTGGCCTTGGCCACACGCTCGAGCTCGTCCTTCTTCTTGATGGCGTACGAGTTGGACGACCCCTTGGCCGCGTTGATAAGCTCATCCGCCAGGCATTCCGCGATCGTCTTGATGTTGCGGAACGCGGATTCGCGGGCGCCGGTGCAGAGCAGGTAGATGGCCTGGTTGACGCGGCGCAGCGGCGAAATGTCGACCGCCTGCCGGCGCACGACGCCCGCCGACCCGATGCGCGTCGCGTCCTCGCGCGGGCCGCCGTTGATGATGGCGTCGACGAGGACCTGGATCGGGTTTTGGTCGGTCAGCAGGTAGATGATCTCGAACGCGTGCTGCACGATGCGGGTCGCCATCAGCTTCTTGCCGTTGTTCCGGCCGTGCATCATGAGGGAGCACACCAGGCTGTGGTGGAGAGGGGAGGGGGAGGATGGTGGTGGTGAGCGAGCGTGCGGGGAAGGAAAGGCGGGGCCGCGGATCGCGGCGGCCGCCGCCCGCGCGGGCGCCGCCCGCCCTCTGCCCTCCTCTCTCCCCCTCTCTCACCGCTCCACAATGGGGCACTGCGCCTTGCGGAACCGCTTCTTCTGGTAGCGGCCCGCGGTGTGGGGCACGAGCACGGCGGCCGACGACGGGCCGCCCGTCTTGACCGCGATGTAGTCCTGCACCGCCAGGTCGTTGACCTGTGGGGCATGGGAGGAGTGTGTGAGGGCCGATGGGGGGGAGGCGAGGCGGAAGCGCGCGAGGGCGGGCGCCGCCGCCCGCGCGCCGCCGCCGCGGGCCGCGCGCGGGCCGTGGCCCGCCTCTCTCGCCTGCCCATCCTCCCCGCGGACGCGCGGCCGGCGCGCGCGGCGCGCGGGCGGGCGGGAGAGGCGGCAGGCGCCGCGCGCGCGCCCCACACACCCCGCCCCGGCCGCCGGACGATCGCGGCGGCCGCGCCGCGCGCGCCCCCCCCCCCCACCCTCCCCCCACCTCGATCTCGTCGTAGCTCCACTTGTTGAACAGCTTCATCTCGGGGAGGACGGCCATGGCGGCGGCGGGCACGGGGCGCGGCGCGGCAGGAGGAGTGGGGAGGGAGAGGTGGCGAGCTACCCACACGCCCCGCCCTCTCTCCCTCCGCCTCTCAACCACCAGCCGCCTTTGCGCGCACGCCGGCCTGCAGGTGCTCCAGCACAGCGGCCGCCCGCCCGGCGGCCGGCACGGCGGCAGGGTCGACGGTGAGCCCGTCGACGAAAGGAGTCGCCGTGCCGCCGCAGGTGACGGTCCAATCGGTCGGGGCGGTGCCGCCCTCGATCGCCACGCCCAACGGCCGCAGGGCGGCCGTCACGGCGGAGCGGAGCGCGCCAGAACGGTTGGACGGCGCGGGCACGCCCGCGGTCGACAGCGTCACGGACCCGGCCGCCGTGACGACCGCCACGGGGGCGCCGTCGAAGAGGACGCGCACGCCGCCGCCGTCGACGAGCTCGTCGAAGCGCGGAAGCAGTTCGCGGCGCGCGCGCGGCTGGCGGGGAGGGCCGCGGGCGCGGTCGCCGCCACCACCACCGCCACGGCCACCAACCCCGCGGCGGCTCTCGTTGTTGGCGCCGCCCTTGCCCACGCGGCCGCGGCGCACGCCTCCCGCGGCGCCGCGATCGCCGCCCCGCTCGCGGCCGCGGGCGGCGCCGCCGCCGGCCTGCTTGCGGGCGGCGATGATGTCGTCCAGCGACATGGACAGGCCGTCCATGGTGGAGGAGGAAACAACGGGGGCAGAGAGTCACAGAGTTGCGCCCACTCTCTCCCTCCAGCGACCCTCTCCTCGCCCGCCATGCAGGCCCTTCCGTACACTCGGTCGGCCGCGCTCGCGCGCCGGGTGCGTGGCTGGCGGAAGGAGCGAGCGGCGGCGGCGGTGGCACGGCGGCGGCGCCGCCGCCGCGGCGGCGGCCCGCATCCCGCCGCTGCCAGCCGTCGGGCGGCGCATTGTGCGCCCTCTTGCCGCTGCACGGGCGGCGGGCGCCATTGCGGGCGTCTCGCGCAGCGCGCGGGCGCCGCGCTCGCCGGCGGCCGCCCGACGGCCGCGCCGCGCGCCGTTCTCACGCCCCCCCTCCCCATTCCCTCCACCAGCCGTCCCGCGTGGCGTTGCTCGTCGTTCGGGCGGGGTCCATTGTGAGTGCCGCAAGCGAGAGGAAGGGAGGCCGCGCCACGCCGCGGCCGCTTCCCCATTCCGTCGCCCACACCCCTCCTCCCTCTCCTCTCCTCTCTTCAGGGCCCCGGCAAAAAGTGGGAGAACACGCCGCTGACCGCCAACGGCAAGCCCGTCTTCCAGAAGATTCACGTGAAACAGGGCGACACCGTGCAAGTCGTCGCCGGCTTCGACAAGGGCAAGGTGGGCGTCGTGCAGAAGGTGCTGCCCAAGACGGGCAAGGTCGTGGTTGAAGGCGTCAACGTGAAGACGAAATCGGTGCAGCCGAAGAGCCGCGACGAGGCGGGGCGCCTGGTGTCGACCGAGTCGCCCGTGCACGCGTCCAACGTGGCGGCGTATTCGACCGAGAAGAAAGTGCGGTCCCGGGTGGCGCACAAGGTGGTCGACGGCGCCAAGGTGCGCGTGCTCGTCAAGACGGGGGAGGTGTACGGGGCCGCGGCGCCCGCAGCACCGGCGCCGTGACGAGGGGAGGAAGGATTGGTTTCAATTTTGTGGGGGGAGGAGGGTGGCTTGGGGCGTGTGTGAGCGACTCTGGCGGAGGGCGCGACGAGGGAGACCGAGGGTGGCGCTGCACACAACCGCCTCCCTCTCTCGCGCGCCCGACGCCGGGTCGGCCGCTGCGCGACCGCTCCGACTGCCCGCGCCCCCGTCCCGCCCAATGTCGCGCGCTGCGGCGGGCGCCATGCGCCGCGCGCTGCGCGCGGCGGCCGCGAGCCTCGCCCAGGGGGCGCCGACCACCGCGCACGGTGCTGTCGCTTTCCCTGCACCGCCCACCCTGAGGTGGGGACCCGCGCGCCTCCTGCACGCCACCCCTCGGCTCTCGGCCGCCGCCGCGGTCGAGGTCCGCCTCCCGCCCCTCGGCGAATCCATATCCGAGGGCGCGGTCGCGGCCGTCCTGGTCAAGCCGGGCGACGCGGTGGCGGAGGACGCGGTCGTGGCGCAAATCGAGACCGACAAAGTGACGGTCGACGTGCGCGCGCCGACGGCGGGCGTCGTGGCCGCTGTGCTGGTGGCGGAAGGAGATTCGGTCGTGGTGGGGCAGCTGGTGGTGGTGCTGGACGCAGAGGCAGCGGGGAGCGGGGCCGTGGTGGCCGCGCTGCGCGCGGCCGCCGTCGAGGCGGCGGCCCCCGCGCCGGCTGCCGCGCCGGCCGCGCCCGCTGTCGCCGCCACGACCATCGCCCCCGCCCGACACGCCGCTCATCGCACGCCGGCCATCCGGTTCCCGCGCCGCGTGACCGCCGCCGGCGTCCGCGTCTCGACCCTGGCGCCCGCCGCCCAAGCGGCCGCGCGCTCCAGCGGCGACATCGACGACGGCGACCTGCTGATCCGCCTCTCCGGCGGGCGCCTGTACGTCGGCCGCGAGAAAGGGACCAAACTCTCGCGCTCGCGCGTGCTCACCGACGCCGAGATTGAGCAGATCGAGTTGGGGGGGGCGGTGTGAGGGAGAGGAGAAGGCGTTGGTTTCCCCTCGTTGGTCGAGGTGTAGAGAGAGCGCGGCCGGCGGCAGTGGTGGTGCGGTCGACACTCGGCCGACGCGCACACACTCGAGGCGGCGGCGGTCGCGGCCGCCGCCCCTTTCTCCTCACGTGTCCCGTCCGATGGGCGACGCCGGCGACGACGACGACGACGGCTGGGGCGACTTTGAGGGCGGGATGGGCGCGGGCGCGGCGCCCCAACCGCCGGTCGATGCCGGGCGGCCGCCGCTGGGGGTGCTGGGCGCCGGGATCGATGTGGATCGCGTCGCGCCCCTGGACCCCATCGCCGGCGGCGCCGGCGGCGACAGCCTCGACGACAGCTTTGGCGACTTTTTGGGGTCGCCGCTGGCGCCGTCACCCTCCACGGTGGACGACTCGTTGATCGCGCGCCTGGCGGGCGTGGCGGTGGGCGGTGAAGGGCTCGCGGGAGCAAGCTTGGCGGCAACTCCGCGCGCGCCTGCTCCCCACGCCGCCGTTGCCGCCGCCGAGCTGCTGCCGCGCGGCGCGGCTCTTCCAGAGAACCTATTTTCCGAGCCTGTTGCGCAAGGCGCGGACGCGGACGACGGCGGTGGCGACACCAGCGGCGCCAACGCCGGCGACTACGACGACGCCCCGCCCTCGCTCGAGGTCGAGGGCGCGGGCGACGACGCTGGCTCACCCGCGAGCCTGCCACCAGACGCAAACGCCAGCGGCGGCTGGGACGCGTTTGCGGGGGCGGCGGGCCCGCCCGACACAGCGCGGCCTTGCTCTCCCGACGCGCCCGAGCCTTGCCCCGAGCCCGAGCCTGAGTGGCGCCAGCCGGACGATGATGGCGAGGGCAGCAACTGGGACGAGTTTGAGGGCGCCCAACCCGATGAGGCGGCGGTCGAGGCGGCGGTGGCGGTCGCGCCACCGCCGCCACCACCGTCCCCTCCTCCCCTCCCTCCACCGCCGTCGACCAGCTACTCAGCCCTGTGGATCACCCTGTTGGACGCGGCGGCCGCCGAGTTGGAGATCGGCTCCGACTGCTGGCGCCGGCTCTCGGCCGCGGCGGGAGGCGCACACCCCGGCGCTCACCCGCGCGTCGCGCGCTACCTGGTGGAGCTGGCGCACGTGCGCGCGGCCGCGCTGGAGGTCAAGACCGCGATCGATGGGCGACGGGTCGACGCCGGGGCGGGCGTCGCTCGCGCTGTCGACCGCGCGCGACTCGCCTGGGACGCCGACGAGGCCCTGACCGGCGCCATCGCCGACGCCGCGGCCGCGTGGGGCGGCGAGGCGGTGGCGTGGAGGCTGCTGAGCCGGCCGACGAGCGGCGAGAAGACGGGTGCGCCCGCTGCCTCGCGCTGCCGCCTCACGCTGCTGCCGACGGTGGACGGCGGCAACGACCTCGAGCCTGTGGGCGACGACGGCGTCGCGCTGGGGGCCGTGGCCCGCCTGTGGCGGGCGCGGGTGGTGGTCGCGGCGTGACGGGCGCGGTGGTCATGGTTGGGGTCGCCCGTCGCGCCCCTGCTCCAGCGACTCACGCATTGTAGCGTGTTGAATGTGCGCGGCCAATGGCAATGGCGGGTGCGGTGGGCCATTCACCCGCGGCGGCCGCCAGCAGAACAGAGGGTCGCGCACGCGCCGACGACCGCCCGCCGCCCCCCGCCCCCCGCCACACCCTCCCCCCCCCCGCGGCCCCGCGCCCAGCCCCGCCAGCGGCCCGCGCGACATGTCGAACTCCCTGACCGGCCCGATGCGGGCGTCAGCGCCGCGCGCGGTGAGCGACGCGGCGCGCGCCGGCCCGCGGCCGACGGCGAGCGACGTGGGCGCGGGCGCGCGGGGCCGCCGCGGCCCCGCCGGCGCGCCGCAAAGGGCGCGCACTCATCTCACCCCCCACTCCACCCCCAATCCGCAGCGCGCCGCCAAGACCGCGCCGCGCGCCGGCGGCAGCGACGCGCCGCTGCCCCCCCGGTACTGCGAGCACGTCTACAAGACCGTGCGCCGGCCGACGCGCACGATCAACGTGAGCGTTGTGGAGGGAGGGAGGAGGAGGAGAGGGAGAGGAGGGGGGGCGCGGCGCGGCAGCGCCGTCGGCCAGGCCGCGAGCGCGCGGGGCCTCACCCGCCCCGCCCGCTCCTACCCAGATCGGCAACGTCCTCGTCGGCTCCGAGCACCCGGTGCGCACCCAGACTATGACGACGACCGGTGAGAAGAGGGAGAGGGTGGGAGAGAGAGGGGTGGCGGGCAGGCAGGCGTGCGCCCACCCCTCGTCCCCGCCTCTTCAGACACCCGCAACGTGGCCGCCACCGTGGAGCAGGTCATGCGCTGCGTGGATGCGGGCGCTGAGATCGTGCGCATCACGGTGCAGGGCAAGAAGGAGGCGCAAGCGTGCGGCGAAATTCGGGAGGCCCTGTTCAAGGCGCGCTACGACGTCCCCCTCGTCGCCGACATCCACTTCCAGCCCCAGGTCGCCATGATGGTGGCCGATGCGTTTGAAAAGATTCGCATCAACCCGGGCAACTTTGCCGACGGGCGCAAGACGTTTGACGAGATCAACTACGATGACCCGGCGCAGTACGACGCAGAGAAGGAGGCGATTCGGGAGGTGTTTCAACCCCTGGTGGACAAGTGCAAGGCGTTGGGGAGGGCCATCCGCATCGGGACCAACCACGGTCGGGACGGAGGGCGGGGCGGGCGGGGGGGGGGGGGGGCGCGCGCCCGGCGAGCCGCTCGCCCGCCACCTCCCACGCACCCACCCTCCACCCCAGGCTCCCTCTCGGCCCGCACCCTGTCCATGTTTGGCGACACCCCCCGCGGCATGGTCGAGTCGGCGTTCGAGTTTGCCGACATTTGCCGCGCGTCCGACTACCACAACTTTCTCTTTTCCATGAAGGCCTCGAACCCGCTTGTCATGGTGCAAGCCTACCGCCTGCTGGCCGAGGAGCAGTACGCCAAAGGGTGGGACTACCCCCTGCACCTGGGCGTCACCGAGGCGGGCGAGGGCGAGGATGGGCGCATGAAGTCGGCGATCGGCATCGGCGCGCTCATGGCCGACGGCCTGGGCGACACGATTCGGGTGTCGCTGACGGAAGACCCGGAGCTGGAGATCGAGCCGTGCAACGTGCTGCGCGACATGGGGGCAGCGGCGGCGCTGGAGAACCGGGGCGTGGCGGCGTTTGGCGAGACGCACCGCGACACGCACCTGTTCACCCGGCGTGTTGGCAAGCTGCCCGAGCAGCGGGACGGTGACTCGGTCGACGTGCGCCCCTACCTGCACCGCGACGGGAGCGTCCTGTCGGCCGTCTCGGCCGCCGACCTCGCCGCCCCGGAGGCGCTCTACCGCCGCCTGGGCGCCAAGCTCATTGTGGGCATGCCGTTCAAAGACCTGGCCACCTCCGACTCGATCGTGCTGGCCGACGTGCCGACGGACGCGGGGGCGCGGCGCGCGCTCGCGCGGCTGCAAGAGGTCGGGGTCGGGGTGCTCGTGCCGGCTCCTGCTCTGGCGGCGACGCCGCTTCCGAACGCGGTCGCCGTCTTCAGCCTGGCCGAGGCGGCGGCGGCGGGCGGCAAGCCCGCGCTGCCCGAGGGCGCCGCGCGCTGGGCGGTCGCGATCGACGGCACCGAGGCCGACGACGCTCTCGCGTCCCTGGCCGGCACGGAGGCGATTTTGGCGCTCCTGGCCATCGCCCCCGGCGTCTCGCGCGTGCACGCCTCGCGCCGCGTGTTTGAGTCGCTCGCGCGCGCCGGCGCCGACGTCGCCATCATTCACCACCTGCGCCTGCCCGCAGGGGCGTCCCGGGACCAGATCATCCTCACCGCCGGCTCCGAGATCGGCGCCCTGCTCGTCGACGGCCTGGGCGACGGCGCTCTCGTGGAATGCCCGACCGAAGACCTCGACTACCTGCGCACGATGTCGTTTGGCCTGCTCCAAGGCTCCCGCATGCGCAACACCAAGACCGAGTACGTGTCGTGCCCGTCCTGCGGGCGGACGCTCTTTGACCTGCAAGAAGTCACGGAACAGATCCGGGTCGCCACCGGCCACCTGCCCGGCGTGTCCATCGCCATCATGGGCTGCATCGTCAACGGCCCCGGCGAAATGGCCGACGCCGACTTTGGCTACGTGGGCGGCGCGCCGGGCAAGATCGACCTGTACGTCGGCAAGGAGGTCGTGCGGCGCGCCATCCCGATGGAGGGCGCGTGCGACGAGCTCATCGACCTCATCAAGGGGTACGGGCGCTGGGTGGAGAAGGAGGAGGAGGGCGAGGGGGTGGGGGCCGAGGCGGCCAGCGTCGCGGCGTGAGGAGAGGACAAGAGGGAGGGATTTGGGGGGCGGCGCGCCGACTTGTGAGCGAGTGCGACACACACACAACGCACACACACACACACACGGCGACGCGGCGGCGGCACGCCGCCTCGCGCGCGATGATCTCTCTCTCGGTCAAGCCAACGTCCTCCCCTCCCTTCCCTCTCTCCTCTACTCGGCTGGGCACCCGGGCCCCAACCAGCTTGCCCGCAGCCCTGTGCCGGCACACGCGCGGCAGGGGACCGCGCCACGGCCCGCGCACGCGGGGCAGCCTTTGCAGCCCGCTTCGAGCGAGCAAAAGCGTTCGCCGCCCACGGTGAGCGCGCCGGAACCCCGGCAGAATGCGCAGTCGGCCGAGCCCGAGCCGGAGCAGCAGTTGCAGGAGGAGGGAGGGGGGCGCTGTGAAGAGAAAGGAGGGGGGTTGTCGGGGTCAGCCAGCGCGTGCGGTTCCCCGGGAGGCTCGACTGCCGGGCACAACGCGACGCCTGCTGGGGCCCGCAGCGGCCGAGACGCCGCCACCTTCGCGCCACGCGCGCGCGCGCGCCCCATCCCCCTCCCTCTCCTTCCTGTGTACCTCTGACACGTTCATAACCAGCTCCAAATGGGCCGCCTGCTTGCGCGCGCGATCGGGGTCGGCCAGGCGGCCGAGCTCGGCTGCAACGCCCGCGTCCAGCTCGTCATCACCGTCGAACGAGCGGTGAGGGGGGGTGGGAGGGGTCGCCCGCGGTGCGGGTGGACAGCGGCGGCCGCTGACGGAGGTCAACGGCAAGGAGGGTGGCCGGCAGCGGGCCCGCATGGTGCGAGACGAGTGTGAGAGGGCGACGGCAGGGCGCCAGTGACACTCGCTCCGCTCTCGCCATCCTGGCCGCCGATGCGGGCGGCCGCTCTGGCCGCCCACCGGGCCCTGGGCCGGGCGGCGCGGTCGACGGTCGCGGGCGCGGCGGCGACTGCCGGCGACGGCGTTGCCGCCGCTGCCGCCGCCAAAGGCGGCGTCACGGCGACTTCTCTGGCCACCGCCCTGGCCCTGGCGCCGACGGGCAAGCTGACGGCCTTGAACCTGACCTCTTCCCAGGATTTACGCTGTGTCAACCTCATGTGCGAGGGCGCGGGCGGCCCGTGCGTGTGCCGGCTGGCGGGCGTGCTGGAAAAGGTGGCGGAGAGGGGCGGGCGGGGCACTGTTGAATCGCTGGTGCTCGCGCAAAACGCGTTGACCGCGCTGCCGCTGTCGCTCGCGTGCCTGCCCAGGCTAACCGCCCTGGACCTGAGCGGCAACGCTTTGACCGACCTGGTGAGCCTACAAGGCTTGACCGAGCTGCGCACGGTCGCGCTGCACGGCCAGCGCGGCGCGGTCGCGCTCGACGGGAGCGCGCTCGGAGGGCTGCCTTTTCTGCACTCCGTGACCGCCGACCCCGGGCCCGCCGCCGACGCGCTACGCAATCTCGCTCGCGGGCGGTGGGCGGTGGTGGAAAAGGGCGAGAGGGGAGGGTGTGACTGATTTTGATTGACCGATCGCGTTCCGTTGTTGTCGCTTCTCCCGCCGTGCTTGCCAAAGCACGCCGCACACAAAACTGTTGTCCCAACGGCCATACCGCCCCCCACCCAACTCTATCGCCCCGCGCTGCCCACCAGGGCCGCCAGCGACCGCGAGTCGGCCGCCACGCGGGCCGGCCACGCCGCCAGCTGGGAGGGCGGGCTTAGGGTTAGGGTTAGGGTTAGGGTTAGGGTTAGGGTTAGGGTTAGGGTTAGGGTTAGGGTTAGGGTTAGGGTTAGGGTTAGGGTTAGGGTTAGGGTT
>Ga0315288_10000096_pt1 | contig 92866 bp, 82 predicted proteins | sample YL17G11_20_MG_FD_203454 | JGI IMG/M metagenome (GOLD analysis project Ga0315288, IMG submission 203454) | Sediment microbial communities from Yellowstone Lake, YNP, Wyoming, USA - YL17G11_20 | ecosystem: Environmental > Aquatic > Freshwater > Lake > Sediment | place: USA: Wyoming | collected... | reverse complement strand
TCAGATCCCACAACTCACCCAGGAGGTCGAAGACTGGCTGCGCTACTATCACTTCCAGCGTCCCCATTTGGCTCTCGGAATGCGGCCTCCCCTGCCAAACCAGGTGTGACATTTCTAGGTGAACATTGCGGTCCAGCATGCGCCCGACGGTGGAGGCGGATAAGCTGAACCCTGCGCGTGCTGCCAAGACCGCCAGCTTCTCTTTTCCCCAGCGCGGGCAGAGTTCCCGCAATTCCTGGACGGCTTGGAGGGCTTCAGGGCTCCAGGTTCGTTGGCGCACGCGCTTTCGCCGATGACTTCTGTGCTCCAAGCCTTGCGGCTCCCGTGCTTGTTCCGCACCTGCCACCGGTACAGCGTGGCCCCTGAGCTCCCATTGGTCTCCGCCGCTTTTTGTGCTCCCATCCCGCGTACCCGCAACGCCACCCAGGCCGATAGCAGCTGCAGGCGCTGCTTCGCTCTCGGTGTGATCTGCAGCGGCGGGCGTTTGCCAAGCTGCTAGAATCCCTTTTGCAGATAGATCTGCCGCATCGGGGTGCCTCCTGGTTTCGTTTCCCACCTCCAAGGATGACCCCGATGTCGTTTCTTGTCTACTCCCCCTGTCTCACATCTTTCTGAATCCGCTCAGCAATCAGTACGCGCTGCCCGTATACAGCGCTGGATCGGTGGGCGTCTGACCCGTGGGATCGTGCACGTAGATCCAATCGCCTTCGTCCGCCCAATTGAAAAGCCAATGGGCGTCTCCGACGGAGAGGTTCACACAGCCGTGCGACTGGGGATAACCAAACCGGGTGCGCCAATAAGCACCGTGCAAAGCACGCGGGCCATCGAAATACATGGTCCAGGGGACATTGTCCAGATAGTAGAAGTCCGATGGATCGTTGTTGCGCATCGTCTCGGACTCGATCTTGCTGTAGATCTGATAGACGCCGGGCCGGGTCCAGAACGGTTCGACGCCACTGGCAATCATCGTGGCAAACACCAACCTGTAATCCTCATACACCGCCAGCGTCTGTTCCGCCAGGTTCACGTCGATCCATCGGGAGGAATTGTTCGATCCGTCGGGAGGCGTGGTCGTGATCGCCACTTGGGCTACTTTGCGCCCCTCCACCCATTGCGCAGGGCCGATCATGCTCCAGTCCGCGCCCTCGCTCTGAACACTAGCGTAGAGCTGGATGACGGTGAAAGGCAGCAGCCGCCTTCCCGTCTCCGGGCTGCTGTAGCCCGCACCAGCCCTCACAGGAATGTCCTCGAACGTCCAGCCGAACGAGTTGCGGGGCGTCAAACGTAGCTCTAGCCCCTGAAAAAGCGGAATCTCACCAACCCGTTCGCCGCGCCCAGGGATCCATCCGCCATTCTGCATCAGATAGTAGATTCCGCTGCCGCTATCCACCCGGTCGACGTAGCCGATATACACGAATCCCGGGTAGAAGGATTGGCCGCCAGCGGCGCCAGGTGCACTCCCAATGGCAACCGGATCGTCAGATATGACGTGGAAGTAGCGATAGGGAACATCGCTCAATGAACGATCCGGCTTGGATGCCGGCAGCGGACTCGCGGGAACCGTAAGGCCGGCGCGGGCCAGCTCGGTAAGATAGCCTGAAGGCCCAAGTCCGAGGCAATCCTCGGGCGGGAGGAGGTATACGGCCGGTGTGCACACAACAGCGCCACTGTCTGGTTCCAGCTGCAGGGGATCAGTCTGCCCGCTGGCCCTCGTCGTCGCGTAGGCAGAGCTCGTGAGTGCTGCGCCCATGATCAACCACCGATTCAGATTCATCTGCGCGATTATACCGCCCGGTACATGATCAGCTTGACATGCATTCGCCGTGTGCTAGAATGAAACTGCGAGCTTGGCACGCGACCGACTGCCATCAGGCCGCCACGTGCGTCTCGCTTCAGTCTTGGAGGGTGGTTGTCTCGATGACGCGAACGCAGCAAATGGTGGACCGGTTGCGGGAGTTGCAGGCTTCTTCTCCGGACATAGAGGCATCGGCGGTCGTGAGTGTGGATGGGTTGAGCATTGCCACAGCCCTGCCCCGTGACGTCGAAGAAGATCGAGTCTCCGCGATGTCTGCAGCCATGCTGTCTCTGGGCGAACGCATCGCGGGCGAACTTGGGAGGGGCGTTCTCGAGCAGGTGTACATCAAAGGCGAAAGGGGCTTCGTCATACTCATGTCGGTTGGGCAGGAGGCGGTGCTCACGACCCTGGCGGGAGAGCAGGCGAAACTGGGGCTCGTGTTCCTCGATATGCGGCGCGCTGCGGTAGACTTGAGCAAGCTCATCTAGGACCGCAAGCATGGGTTCTCGTCCGAAGAGCGGTCTCAAGTACCCCAATAAGTTTGGCCTGATCACCATCAAGTCACTGGAAGACGTGATGGGCAAGAACGGGCTCAATGCGATCTTGAATCTTGCGGGCATCTCGCACTACGTGGACAGCTATCCGCCTGATAACCTGGAGAAGGGTTTTGATTTCTCGGAGTTGTCTGCCATAGGACTGGCCCTTGAAGAGATGTACGGGCCGCGAGGTGGAAGAGGCCTGGCTCTGCGGGCGGGGCGTGCCACATTCTCTGACGCCCTGAAGAACTTCGGCGCCCTCGCAGGCGTTGCCGACCTGGCCTTCGTTGTCTTGCCGCTGCAGTCCAAGCTCCGGATCGGGCTGAATGCATTTGCCAAGATGTTCATCCAGTTGACTGATCAGGTGACCGCCGTGGATGAGAAGGAGGGGGAATTTGTTTGGACCATTCTCAAATGCCCATGCTGCTGGGGTCGGCGCAATGAGGAGAAGCCAGTCTGCTACATCGCGACGGGGCTGCTACTGGAGTCTCTGAAATGGGTCTCGGGGGGGAATGAATTCCGAGTCAACGAAACCAAGTGCGTCGCCGTTGGCGACAACGTTTGTGAATTCGAAATCCAGAAGGAACCCATGTCCTAGAGGAATCAGAGGATTGCGAATTTCCGCCGTGGTGCCAACCTACAACGAAGCGGAGAACCTGCCCGGACTGGTCTCCGCTTTGTTTGCGCTTCCCCTGGAGATCTCCGTCTTGGTCGTTGACGACAATAGCCCCGATCATACCGGCGACGTCGCTGACGAGATGGCCAGGCGCGATCCCAGACTGAAAGTGATCCACCGGCGGGCAAAGGACGGCCTGCGTTCGGCGTACCTGACCGGGATAGGACGGGTGCTGCGAGATGGAACGAATGCCGTCCTGCAGATGGACGCGGATCTATCGCACGACCCGCGCAAGATACCGGAGCTGGTTGCCGGCCTGATGAAAGCCGATGTCGTGCTGGGTTCGCGATATATCCCGGGGGGCTCGCTCGACGACAAGTGGCCGCGGTGGCGCAGGGGACTGTCCGCGTTTGGCAACATGTACGCCAGGACCATCCTGGGTCTGCCAATCACCGATGCCACGACTGGCTTCCGGCTGTGGAATGCCGACACCCTTGCAGGAATGCCCCTTGATCGGATCCAATCAAGTGGCTATGTATTCCTTGTGGAAATGCTATACATAGCACACTGCCTCGAATACCGAATCGCCGAGGTGCCGATCCACTTCTATGAGCGGCAGAGCGGACGCTCCAAGATGTCGGTTGGAATCCAGGCGGAGGCGGCGGTCCGCGTCTGGCAGGTGTGGTGGCAGCATCGCGATCTTCGAAGGCGAGGGCGCAAGGCCCGCCTCGCTACCCCATTCGGCTCGACATAAGCTCACTCAACTTGGCCCATTCTTCGATCGCGAGGGTTTCCGCCCGACGGCGCGGATCGATTCCGCCTTGAACCAGCAGGGATTGCGTATCCGATGCGGAGAGTCGAAGCCCGGCAGCGAGCGAATTCCGAAGCATCTTGCGCGACTGGCGAAACCCCGCCCTTACCAGTCTGAAAAAGACGGGCAGCAGGGAAGCTTTCACGATCGGCCGGTCGTGGCAGTCGACTCGCACAACCGCAGAATCCACCTTTGGTCTTGGGTAGAAGGATTCGGCGGGAAGCTGGGCCACAACTTGGGCACTCCCGAAGACCTGTATGCTCACAGCCAGGAGGCTCATGTCTGGGGGGGTTGCGCAGACACGTCTTGCGACCTCTTTCTGAACTGTGAGGACAATCCGACTGGGCCTTGGCTCCGACTCCAGAATATGTCGGAGTATGGACGCCGTGATGTAGTACGGGATATTCGCCGCTACAACATATCCTGACGGCAAACCTAGATCGCCCGGCGCGATCTCCAGGAAATCCGCGCGAACGATCTTGACGTTCTTGTACGACGCCATGGATTGCTGCGCAATGGCGGCCAACCTGGCATCCAATTCGACGGCCACCACGCTGTGCGATGCCTGCGCCAGATATCGCGTCAGACTGCCCAAGCCGCAGCCGATCTCAAGCACGGCGTCGGTCGCCTGAACGCCGGCGGCGTCGACGATTCGTTGCAGGGCTGCAGGATCGTCCAGGAAGTTCTGGCCGAGGCGGTGCCTCGGCCGTATTCCGTGTTCTCGCAGGATCGCAGCAGCGTCGAGGCGCGTTGCGGCGCTCATTGGCAAAACGTGGGCCTGTTCGAAGCGCCGCCGCTGCTGGCTGAGTCGGGCCACGTTCCGGCCTGGAACTGGGCCACATAGTTCCGGACTACCAGAGCATCAAACTCCCAGACGAACACGGACTTCTCGAACACGGGGTCGTAGACGCGGCCTGCAGTGAAAAGCTCCTCTGGGAAGCTGTAGAAGGCGATGTTCTCAACCGGCATCTGCCCCGCAAGGCAGGCAAATTGCGCCGTGGTATTCGGATCCAGGTCGGTCTGAACCGATCCTTGGAACGACTTCAGCAACTCAGGGATCTTGGTCAAGACTGTCGGGCTTGTCAGCTTCTTCTGCAAGGCGCAAAGGACCGTGTTCTGGTTATCGGTGCGGGAGAAGACTCCTTCGGCGCGATCTCGTGCGACTGCCAATGCTTCTGCGCCATCCAGGTGCTGACGGCCGGGCTGGAGATGCGCGTTGTCGCTTCCGCCGACCGGATGGTCGAGAGTCACGTCTATGCCATCTACCGCGTCCACCATGCGCACGAATGTCTGCATGTTGACGGCCAGATAGTGATCAACCTTGGCGCCGAAGTTGAGATCCAGCGTACGCGCCAGGAGCCCTGGTCCGGCGCTCGGGTGATCCCAATAGCCAAACCCGTCCCCTGGGTTTCCGTAGAGGTATGCCTGATTCAGCTTCTCGTGGTTCTGGCCGTTCAGATCATCCGAGATTTCGGGAATCTCGACCCAGAGATCTCGTGGAAAATCCAAGACGGTGAGCCGCGGCTCCGCGAAATCAATCCGCGCGACGCGGATCACGTCTGAGAGTCCCCACGTGTATCCAGAGCTGCGAGTGTCTGAACCGATCAGGAGGAGAGTCATGACGGGAGGGCCGCCGCAGCGTGGCGCACGGGCCGTCGCCGTCTCTGCATCCACTGACCCCAGCGCGAATCCCGCCGCCGATGAGGGAGTCCAAGTGGGCGGCAGGCCAATCGGCGTGTAGGGAGATGTCGGTAGTGCCGCTCCCAGCGGCCGGCCGGACCACTGGCCGTAGACCTGCCACGCGGCCTGCACCACCATGACCGCGAGTGCGCAGACCACGATGGAAAGTGCGGCTATCACACTCTGTTGCGTCTTCTTCATGGTGTGGGGGCGGCCTGGATCACGGGGTCTGGCATTGGCAAGCCGCCTTTGTTCAACGCTCGGACGTATTCGAGTAGATGGTCAAAGTCGGCGAACCATATGAATGCGTGACCCAAGACGGGGTCTTGGATGCGCGTGCCAGTCGGCATCTCGTCGGCAAAGCTTTGGGGCTTGATGGCGGCCGCATCCAATCGGGCTGCCAGGCCCAGCGGCGCCGCGATGTCGTCGGCGCCCAAGTCGGTCTGCACGGAGCCGTACAGGTTTTCAACAAGGCCTGGCAGCCGCGGACACGCGACGGGTGTGAGCAACTCGGCGGCAATCGCCTGGAGAATGAGATTCTCTGTCCGGGAGCCCTCAAGGGCTCCGTTCGGCCGTATCCGCGCCAAGAGCCCGCGTGCATCAGAGTAGTCGAGTCCTGGGTTGCCATTCATATACGCCTGGCTGAGCTTTCCCTACGCAATATCGCCATGCTGGAAGATGCCCGGGATCTCCACGTACAGGTTCCGCCGGCAGCAGGGGAGACCGCGCAAGGCGTCAATGGGGGGGTGCACCCAGCTGCTCCCGCACGAAATCGAGGAGGTTGCCACCGGCGATTCCAGGAACTGGAAGGACTGCGCAGATGAGGCACGGAAATGCCGAGGGCAAGAAGAAGCGGTCTAGGGTTCGCTTGGCTCACCTACTCCGACCCGCCCCAGATGGCCGCCACCCTACCGGCTGGTGGTTCACTTCAGCGCATCCGGTATGCTGGCGGGCACCGGTGCCAGAAAGTAGACTGTGATCCAGCCAGTCATGTCCTGGGTGTTGTCATCATCAAAGCCAAGGTCGATCCACCTATACCTGGAGATTCCTAGGCTCTGCTCAACGATGTATCCGCCGCCTACATCGCCCACGATGGCATTGCCGTAGCCGGGAATGTAGAGGCGCTGTCCGTTGATGAAGGCAAATAGGTCGGGGTCAACGGCGACGACGCCCTTGCCTGCCGGGAGTCCGCTGGCCGTACCGGACGAACACGAACCGTCGCTGAGCCCCGAGTTGCAGGGCGAATAGACCGTTGCATACATCTGCAGGGTCCGCCAATACGTGATCGTAGTCCCGTCGACGGTGACCGTCTTCTCAATGATCCTTGTGCCGCGAAGCACAGCTCGATCCTTGGGCTGGCGAACGACGGCTTGGGACTCGGCCTGCCTGGAGACTTCCACTCCGTCCTCGTACCTGATGCGCGTCCGGGTCACCGCGAGGCCGCTCAGGCCCGGTTCCAGCACTTGTTCCAGACCCAGATCGAGCTCAGGCGAGTCCTGTGACTTGCTCTCGAACGCAAGCGACTCCTGAACCAGAACCACGGATTCCGAGATCCTGGCAAGGCGCATGCGCCCGTCTTCGGGAAGTGGATTGTGGTCACTGGGGGAGACCGAGTCCAGGCCAACAACTGGGATGCCGGCCTCGGCCAATGCAGCGCCCGTGCTGCCCGTCGCGGACCGAAGGCGTTTTTGAGAGCCGTCGAGAGCGAGGTCCAGCAGGCGGGACGGTATGTGTGCAATGATCATACCGGGCGACAAGGCAGTATCTGCAGGGGGGTCCAAGAGATCGGACGTGAACAACTCCAGCTTTGCGCTGCCAAGGGCCTCAGCAACCGTTGCGGCAGCCGTGCGCAATGGCGCACCGTTGAGCGACACCTCTATGGGCCGGCGTACCTGGATTTGGATCCGCCGCCCTGCCGGTATGTCCAGGTGGGCATCGACCTCGTAACCGTTATTCAGGATCTGGTCGTCAGGCGCCAGGTCGACACCAGCGATCCTCAACAAGGCCTCGGGCACACGCGTCGCTGCCTGTATCCGGACAACCCGGCCACCAGCAACAACGGTTGTTGATAATCCGGGTGAGGTCTGGCAAGCCGAGAAAGCAACGCAGGCCGAGAGTGCGAACGCTGAAATCCGCTTCACGATGACAATTATACGCGACGCCCATGGGTGAAAGAAGGCCGGTCCCAGCTGTGACTTCAAGCGGCACAAAGCGGGGTGCCTCATCTTCACCAACTGGATCGCACGCAGCCCGAAGCACCCCTACGGCAGCTCTCGCGCGAAGCGCATCCGGCATCGCGCGGCACGGCCGCACTCAGGAAATGCCTCGCAGAAGCTCTTCCAAGGCCGCCAGGAGCAAGACGATGTTCTCCCGGCGGCTCGAGTAGCCCATCAGGCCAATTCTCCAAACCTGGTCTTTCAGGGCGCCAAGCCCGGCCGCTATCTCGATGTTGTACCTATCAAGCAGCTGCCCGCGGATCTGGTGCGGGTTCGCGTTTGCAGGGACTCGGGCAGTTGTAAGCGACGGCAATCGGTATCGCTTGGGAATGAGCGGTGAGACCCCGATTCGTTCCAGCCCGGCCCAAAGCAACTCCGCGTTTTCCATGCATCGCGCGAACGTTGCTTCGAGGCCATCGCCGGCGATCACCCGCAGCCCTTCGTGCAGCGCGTAGTGGAGCGTGGCCGAGGCAGTGTGATGGTAGGCATGGGCCTCGTTCCAGTAGTTCCAGTACTCCTTCAGGTCGAGATTGAAGGAACAAACGGGTTTCTGGCGTTTCTCGATGATCTCACGCGCTCGGGGGCTGATGGTGATAGGCGCGAGCCCAGAAGGGGCACCCAAGTTCTTCTGGCTGGCCGAGTAGGCGACATCCACTTGCCACGCATCGACTGCGACCGGGATGCCACCCAGCGATGTGACTGTATCCAGTATGAGGAGCGCTCCGCTGTTGTGAGCCGCCTCTGCCAAATCCTGGATCTCCTTCTGTTCGGCGCCGGTTGAGGTCTCGGCATGCACGACCGTAACCAATTTGCATCGGCGACGCTGCAGGGCGGTGGCTACCTCCTCCGGTGTGAAGATCTCGCCTGGGGGTCGCTCAAGCCGATCAACCGTTGCGCCCAGGCGCTCGGCCATATCAGCAAGCCGCGCACCGAAGTAGCCGTGAACACACGCCAGCACCAAGTCCCCTGGTTCGATCAAATTGGCCAGGGAGGCTTCCATGCCGGCGGTTCCCGTACCAGAAAGGGCGAAGGTCCAGGCGTTCTGTGTCTGGAATACGAACCGCAGCAAGTCCTGTTCTTCGGCAAGAATGCGCAGCATCGCCGGGTCAAGGTGACCAAGGGTCGGCGCGGTCAGAGCACGTAGCACGCGGGGATGCGGCATGCCCGGCCCCGGGCCGAGCAAGACGCGGGCGGGCGGATCCACCGGCGTGATATCCTGAATATTCATGAAACGCCTCCGGAGTGTCCCAGCTGCAACTGGCGGCCGATGACTTGGGCGGTCATCGAGGGATTCCTGACGGACACAATATTGCATTGTGCTGACTTGTCTGCTATGCTAAACTGCATCGAGGAGCAGAGTCCGAGACCATGAGAAGGCATCTTCACATTGCCATCCTGCCCGTCATGTTCGTGCTGATTCTATCAGGCTGCGGCCCATCCGGTGGACCATCGACTTCCATATCCATGACGATGACGGATTTCACGTTCCTACCCAACACCCTGACCGTTCCCGCGGGAGAGGAGATCACCCTCAAGGTGACCAACAGTGGTGCCGTGGCTCACGATTTCATGATCATGAAGCTCGGCCATGAGCTCAGCAGCCATGAGCACGTCGACGAAAACGCGCACGCGAACGCGTACTGGGAACAGGACCTACTGCAGGCCGGCGACACACTGCAATCCACATTCATGGCGCCCGCTGAACCCGGCGAATACCAGATTTTGTGCGGTGTGGCAGGCCACTTGGCAGCGGGCATGGTCGGCAGACTCACGGTGGTCACCGCTGCCCCATAGCTCGACAGCGCACCGGGCCGCGCTGCCCACGGATCTCGCCGTCCCAGGAACGTCGTGAGGCGGAGTCAGCATCGAGGTTGATCACCAGCAGGACGAACCCTCTAGTAAGACAGGCGCGGGCGCTGCGACAGGTCGGCGCGCGAAATGAAACCGGCCTCTTCCTTATCGAGGGCCTGCAGCAAGTCGGCGCGGCGATCGAGGCGGGCTGGGAAATCGAGACCCTTCTCTATGCACCGGAGCTGCTGCGCAGCGAATTCGGCCATGAGCTTGTGGCGCGGTTTGGCGCCAGAGTCGAGACAGTATCGGCCGCGGTCTTCGAGTCAGTGGCCGAGCGGGACAATCCGCAAGGCATCCTGGCGATGGCGGTGCAGCGCCACAGATCACTTGAGTCCATGATCGTATCAGGTGGTGCGGCGGCGCTCGTTTCCCCGCAAGATCCTGGCAACGTTGGGACGGTCCTTCGGACTCTTGATGCGGTCGGCGGAGCCGCGGTCTTCTTGCTTGACGGCGGTGTGGATCCGTACCATCCTGGCGTGATCAGAGCAAGCATGGGTGCGGCGTTCGTGATCCCCCTTGTCGAGGCATCCTTTGCCGACTTCCTGGAATGGCGCAAATCCTGCGCGATCCAGTTGATTGGAACCTCCGCCCGAGCCAAAAGGGACTACCGGGACCCAAAGCCGGAGGCCCCTTGGATCCTCCTTCTCGGAAATGAACAGAAGGGACTGAGCGAGAGCCAGAAGGACGCTTGCGATACCGTTGTTTCGTTGCCAATGCGCGGCCGCGCCACGTCGCTGAATCTCGCCGTTGCCGCCGGAATTCTGCTCTTCGCATACATGGATCCAGAGCCACAGGAAACCGGAGGCCAGCCAGGCGCAGCCGGGCGGATCTGAATCGTCAGGCCCTCTCCATCGAGAGAGGGCCTGGTACTGAAGATAGTTGAGGAATCCAGCGGCGGATTAGATTTCGTCCTCGTCCTCGTCCCACGAGTCCTCTCCCTCTTCCTCAGAATCATCGTCCTCCCACTCGTCCGGATCCTCGGCCTCCTCCCAATCTGCCTTCGCCGCTTCCTCGGTGGGTGAGTACGTCGCGCAGCCTGTATCGGGATCCAGTTCGATGGCGGCCGCGGAACAGTAGCCGTCATCCAGGAAGACACAGTCTGCGTAGTGGCAACGAATGCGGGCCATGCAATTCCTCCTAGTCGGCGGACTCGCGTACCAGCCGGACAACGGAAAGCGTGAAGAGCAACGTCATGATCACCTGCGACGCGATGCAAAACGGGCATAGCGCATGGATCAAGGCGATCTCAACGTAGATCAAGTACACCGTGAAGATGAACCCTGCCAGACAAAGCCCGAAAGTGATCAACACCGCGCTGTCGCGTAGCGGGCTCCAACTCTTGGCCAAGGCGAGAACACCCAGGATTGCAGCATAGCCAAAAGCCCCAACGAGCGCCACGGGGATGCCATACGCCTCGGAATACACGCTGCTGTTGACAACCGAACACCCTCCGTTTCCAAGGCACATGGTTTGGTTGTCGGTCAACTTGTACACGGTCATGTATATGGAAACCAGCATGCCCAGTGCTGCAAGTACGCTTGAAGTTCGAGTAAGTGTGCGATCCATATTTGCTCAAAGCCACCAAGCGTCTGCCTGGTCGCCAACGGCAAGCGATTTTACTCCGGCGGGTACCATAAGTAAAGCGTTGGCCTGGACGAGCGAGAGCAAGTTGCCTGAGCCCTGATGCCCGGTCAGACGCGCTAGATAGGAGCCCTTCTTCTTCGCCACCACGGCCCGCAGGTAGCTTTCCCGGCCGTCGGATTCGACGCGCTCGCTGAGAGTCACGCGCACACTGCGACGGGCTATGCTTTCCAGCCCAGCCAGACGCGCCAGCGCCGGTCGCCCGAAGAGCTCAAAACCTACGAAAGCGGAGACCGGATTGCCGGGCAGGCCCACAAAAGGCACGCCACGGTACTCGCCCACTGCCAGAGGCTTTCCCGGTCGAACGTTGACACGCCAGAAATGCAACCGCCCGTGCTCCTGAATGACAGTGCGCATGAGATCCAGCGCACCCACGCTCACGCCAGCGGATGACAAGATGAGGTCCGCGTGCCGGGCGATGCCCTGCTCGAGGAGTCTCTCAATTGCGCGTGTCGTGTCGCGGGCCACCCCAAGCCTGATGACCTGGCAACCCATTTCACCGATGAGGGCCGCCAGGGTGGCTGAGTTGGTGTCTCGAATCCCCCCTGGCGGGAGGGCGCGATCCGGAGCGATCAGCTCGTTGCCGCTGGAAAGCAGAGCAATGCGGGGCCGTCGATAGACTTTCAGCGAGATGATTCCGAGCATCGCCAGCAGGCCGAGGTCCTGTGGTCGAAGTCTTTGACCGGAGAGAAGCACCCTTCGGCCTCGCCGGACATCGGAGCCGCGCCGGCGGATGTTTGCACCGGGGTCAACGCGTCGATTTGCTTTTATCCACTCTGGCAGTGTCGCGTCCAGTCCCCGAGTCGCGCAGTCAGTATTCTCCAGCATGATCACCGCCGTGGCGTTCCGCGGTATGGGCGCGCCGGTCATAATGCGGGCGGCCTGGCCTCGTTTCAGGCGTGTGCCCGGAAAGATCCCCGCCGGGATGTCGGCAACAACCTTCAATTTGCGCGGTGAGCCGGTGCTCGCCGATTCAAGATCAGTTGCCATCACCGCAAAGCCATCCACCGACGAATTGTCGAAAAGGGGGAGATCGATCGCGCGAATGTCCGTGCCCAGCACGCGGCCGAGTCCGTGTGCCAGGGACACCTTTTCGGTTCCGACCGGAACGAGGATTTTCGTGATGCGGCGTTGTGCCGCCTGCACGCTCAGCAAAGTCATTGCCAAGGCGGGCGGATTATACCATGCGGCCTATCGGCGACTTCGCAGCTGCCGCGGGACCTGGCGCTGCGCCCTCGATCCCCCTAGCCGCTGACGCGGTGCGCCTCCATGACGTTGGCAACGTTCTCGAGCCGCGTAAGGATCTTGCTGAGTTGCGAGATGTCCTGCACCTCCACGATGAGCCGCAGTTCCGCCAGGCCGCGATTTACATTCACCTTCACGTCCGCGATGTTGACACCCTCGGCGTCCAGCAGGTTGGACACGTCCCCCATGAGGCCCTGGCGATCGTACGCGCGGATGCGGACGGGGACCGGAAACGTACGTACCTGAGTCCCCCAATCGACTCGGACGAGGCGCTCTCGATCTTCTCTTCCCAGTCGCAGGATATTGGGGCAATCCTGGCGATGGACAGTGGCACCCCGGCCGCGCGTGATGTAGGCGATGATCTGATCGCCGGGGGTCGGGTTGCAGCATCGCCCGAGCGTCGTCAGCAAACCCTTCAGGCCGACAATGTTGAAGTCGCCAACAGGCTTTGCCTCGGCCACTGACGGCGCGGCGGTCAGCAGACTCCCGCTTTCTTCGGCCGCGGCCAGCTCGCGGATCACGCGGCTTACGGAAAGGTCGCCGGTACCCAGGTCCACAAACATCTCATCCGACGTCTTGAAGCGCAGGTCGCGCGCCATGCTCTCGAAGTTCACCTGTGCCATGCCCAATCTCTGGAGTTCTCGCTCGAGGAGCAATCGGCCCTGGGCAAGATTCTGCGTGTAGTCCTCTTTCTTGAACCACTGGCGGATCTTCGACTTGGCGCGCTGGGTCTTAACCAGGCCCAGATTGGAGTTGAGCCAATCGCGGCTCGGGCCGCCCCGCTTGGCGGTCAGGATCTCAACCTGGTCGCCGGTCTTCAACTCGTGGTGAAGCGGAACGAGCTTGCCGTTGATGCGGGCTCCGCGGCAGCGGTGCCCGATGTCGGTATGGACGTGGTACGCAAAGTCCAGAGGCGTGCAGCCCGTCGGCATGTCAATTATGTCGCCCCGAGGGGTAAAGACGTAGACGCGATCCTGGAAGACGTCCGACCGCATGGATTCGACAAATTCCGTGGCATCACTTACATCCGAGCGCCACTCCATCATGTTCCGGAGCCAATTGATGCGCTCCTCGTACGACTTGTCGCGTTTCGTGCCCTCCTTGTAGCGCCAGTGCGAGGCAATGCCGTACTCCGCATTCTGGTGCATCTCGGGAGTCCGGATCTGGAATTCCAGTGGCTTGCCGTCGTCCCAGATCACCGCCGTGTGCAGGGATTGATAGAAATTGTCCTTCGGCGCGGCGATGTAATCGTCAAATTCACCCGGGATTGGGCGCCAGTGGGTGTGAATGAGGCCCAGTGTGGTGTAGCAGGCGCCGACGTCCGGGACAATGAGGCGCACCGCGCGGACGTCTCGGACAAGTTCGAATGCCTTGCCCTTCTCACGCATCTTCTTGTCGATCGAATAGATGTGCTTGGGCCTGCCGGTGATCTCCGCCCGAATGCCATTCTTCGCAAGCAGCTGCCCCAGGTTTTCAACTGTGGCTCGGATCTGCGACTCCCGATCCGGCCGCCTCTCGGAAAGCTGCTCCGCGATCTCCTTGTAGCGCACTGGATTCACGTGGCGAAAGGCGAGGTCCTCTAGCTCCCACTTGATCTGCCAGATCCCCAGCCGATTGGCCAGCGGGGCAAAAATGTCAAGGGTCTGCTGGGCAATTCGTCGGCGCTTGGCTTCAGCCACGTGACCCAACGTGCGCATGTTGTGAAGTCGGTCCGCGAGCTTGATTAGTACCACGCGCACATCATCGCCCATTGCCAGGAAGGTTTTCCGCAGCGTCTCTGATGCAAGATCGGGCCGGCGCCCCGGCCTGGCCGACTCCTCGTCTGATCTGGGGGTTTTGGTCGGGGGACCTGTTTCGGCATGCTGGTCGTCCCGGGAAACGCGTGGAAGATTCGTTAGCTTGGTCACGCCGTCCACCAGAGCAGCCACTACGTCCCCAAAATCCCGCTGGATTTGGGCTAGCGTGACCGGCGTGTCTTCCACTGTATCGTGCAACAGGCCCGCCGCCAGCACTTCAGGAGGCACGCGCAGTTCGGCCAGAATCTCAGCGACGGCGATGCAATGGTTGATGTAGGGTTCGCCGGATACGCGCTTCTGGCGGAGGTGGGCCTCGTCGGCCACGGCGTAGGCGCGCTGGATCAACTCCCTATCTGCCAGCGTATAGGTGGTTGGCAACTTCTCAAGCAGCCTGGCGAGAGGAACCGTCGTGGCGACCGATCTCATGGTTCCAATTCTACTGCGAGCGTCGGGCATCAGCCGTCGGAGGCCGCAGGAAAAAGACGCGGGAGAGCGTGCTGCAGGAGAGCTATCAGCAATATGAACACGCCGAGTGCCAGCAGCCCCACTTGGATCGGTTCTGCCCCGAACAAGGTTGGCTGATAGGCAAAGAACGAGATGGCAATCATCAGAAGCGGAACAAAGAAGTACGAGGGGAAGTAGAACACAAAGACCATCGAAAGCAGGTCGGCAAGGTAGAAGTACCTCTCGTGCATCTTCGGAAGGCAAAAGGGGATCAAGATAGCTGATATCAGTGCCAACTCGATGATAAGGTCAGGAGTAAGCTTGCTGGAGCTGCGATAGATCGCCCAGGAAAAGGCGATTGCCGTCGCTGTAGCCAGGATCAACCCCGCGGAGTAGAAATATGAGTAGTAACGTCCGGTGTCCGGAATCCAGGCGAGAGCGGTCGGCGCGTGCATGCTAAGCTGCCCATATTGGGCCGCCTGCGAGGGGTAGATCAGCAGCAGCTCCAATAGCGGCCGGCCGGCAATCGCAGCCGGAACAAGGGAGGCTAGGAAGATCAGGGGAATCCAGAGAAGCGTCCGCCAGCGGATCTCGCGCCGGAGAACGAGGGCGCCAAGCAGCGGCACGAGAAAGACCGCCTGGGCCTTGAGTGCCAATGCGAAACCGAAGCACGCCATCGCGGCCCCATCCCGATGGCGCGCAAGGAAATAGACCGATGCCAAAAGAACGCAGGCGTAGACCGCGTCCGCCTGTCCCCAGAAGGCGCTGTTGATGACTAGTGTGGGGGCAATCAGCACTGCAAAGGCGGCAACCAGGGGGAAGAAGGTGGACTTGAACCTCAGACGCACGATTCGAAAGGCCAACCACGCAGTGACAAAGTCCGCCACGAGCGAGGGGATCTTTATGGCAATGACGGCAGGCAGGTCAGGCAGGACCCGCACCACGGAATAGAGCAAGTATAGATATGGCAGGTTGTAGTTTGAGAATCCATGACTGAAGGCCGAAAAACCCTCGGCCTTTAGTGTGTTGTACCACTCCTTTGTGTAGTGGAAATAGTCCACCGACTTGAAATCGAGAAGGCTGGCCCTTAGGGCCAGGGCAATTCCTATCCCCGTGGCAATCGCGACTGCCTCCAGACCGTGGTCCCGGAGCCACTCTCTCATGGGCCGCCTGGGTTCGCCATGTCATCATCGAATTCCGCCGGCGCGTCGCGTGGATCACCCTCGCCGGGCATTGCGACGTCGTGAAGCTGCTTTAGGGCGTGGTAGCCGAGAAATGCCGTCACCGAAATCAGCACGAAGGCGAGAACCGACAAGGGGACAAGTTCCCGCTCAAACAAGAACGGCTGATAGGAAAGAAAGGAAACGCCTCCTACAAGGATGGGGATGTAGAAGAATCTTGGGTAGAGAAAGGCAAACGCAATCGAGAGAATGTCAGCGGGAAAGAAGTATCGCTCATGCATCTTCGGGAGGAAAAGTGGCACGAGAAGCATGGAGACGAGAGTCGCTTCCAGCAGAACACGTCCCTCAATCGGCCGGCGGCTCCCGACGATGAGGACAAAGAACATGAATGCTGCCGCGGTACCCATAATGACGCCCGGGGTATAGAGGAGATTGAAGACGTGTTTTGTGTCCGGGAGCCAGGCATATGCGCTCGGCGCATTCATAGTGATGAACTCGAATTGAGAGGCCTGGTGGGCGTAGACATGCAGCAACTCGCCAAGGGGGCGTCCAGCAGCCCAGGACGGAACCGTGGCCAGGAAGAGTATGCTGGGTATCCAAAGGAGAGATTTCCAGGGGACGTTTCCTCGGATCACCAAGGCAGCCAAGACAGGCGCCAGAAACACTGCCTGCAGCTTGAAGGCCAATGCGATTCCGAAAAGGAGCATGGCGAGCCCGGGCCGGCGAAGCATCAGGAAGTAGACGCACGCCAGTAGCCCCGCCGTAAACAGGCTGTCGGCCTGACCCCAGAAGGCGCTGTTGAGCACGACGCTGGGAGCAAACAGCACCGCCATGGGCGCAAGATAGGAGAGCACGTCGCGTCGGGAAGAATCCGTTCTTATAATGAGAAGCACGACGTAGGCGCACAGGAAGTCCGCGACCAAGGACGGTAGCTTCACGGCGACAACCACCGGAAGCTCGGGGGCGAAGCGGGCGATCAGGTACAGCAGGTACAGATAGGGCGGATTGTACGTTGAGAATGCGGAGGCGAACGCGGCAAAGCCGCCGGCCTTGATCGTGTTATACCAGGGCTTCAGAGACGCATAGAAATCAAGCGATTTGAAATCCAGAAGACTAATACGCAGTGCGAGTGCGAGGCTGAGGCCGGCGACCAGGACAAACGCATCGACTAGGCTGATCCCCCGGATTCTGCGGAGCAATTCCGTTTTCAGCTCCGCGAGCCTCCGCGTGGCAGATACAGAACCAGGTATCTTCATACGGCCAATCCAGGCGACGCTTTCATGACCCCCTCCGTCAGCGGGTGGGGTAATAGACCACGAAGTTGTCGAAGAACTCATAGGAGTACCGGTTTCCAAGACGGGGAGGTATCTCGTCCGCCCGTAGGATGAAGGTGTACTCGGTCGGCGGCTTGCAGGTCTTCGAACCAAACGTGTAGCGGTCAAATGAGGCCACCCGTCGAAGCGATTCAGCCTCATCGACGTACTGCGCTGACGCCTGAAACTGCGCGGGGCTAGTCTGCTCCCCGAACAACGCGTAGATGTACGGCATGTTGATCTTGTCGGTCACACACAATTGGCCGTCAGTCAGGCTGCGGGCATACCGAAGCGCATCAAGCAGGCCGTTCTGGAATTTGGAATTGGCCTGCCGCCGATAGGCGCCGCCATGATACGCTACAGTAAATGCCAGAAACGCGGCGGCCAGAACGAAGACGAACAGGGAATACAGGGCATGATGCTGCGACCGCACCCAGTCCAGAGCATATGCGCCAAGGATCAACAGCGGCAGGAAAATTATGTTGAAGCGATTGATATTGACTTCCTGCAGGATCGCCACGACCGAGGCCGAAGCAAGCCAGGCCAATAGGAGCAAGATCTCGAATTGGAAGGTATGACTTGATCGCATCACAAGCAGGATCAGGCCTGCGACCGCCAGGGCCAAGCCCACTCGATAGAAATAGCCGAATGGATCGACTACATTGTAGAGTATCCCGTCGGACTCCACGGTCAGGAGTCTCAGGCCGGTCCATATGTTGGCTGTCAGTCCAGCGAACCTGTCTTGGGCACCGATCAGCGTGGTGGTCTCCCAGCGTGCAGCAACCGGAAAGCGGGGAATCGTGACCGGTCCAAGCAAAATTGAGGGCAACCCCAACCGATTGACCACTAGCAGGAGCGCAATCGGGGCGGAGAGGGTCGCAAAGACGGCGATCCCGGCCAGCGAGTGCCTGAGTGCAAGAAGCCTTGTTGGGGCGATGACAACGAGACTGCAGACCAGGAATATGGGAACGACGGCGTACGAGGTCCCGTACGAATAGAAGCACAGTCCAAATAGCAGGCATGCCATGGCAAACCACCAGCCGCTTCGATCGATGCAGAGCAGGCAGGCAAAGCCAGCCAGGAAGAACAGGGGAAAGAGGTTCGACTCCAAGGCCCAGCGCGATAAGAGGATATGCCATGGGCTGATGGCAAGCATGAATGTTGCCAAAAGCGCCACCCGCGAGTCGAAGATCCGTCGCGAAACGACGTACATCAAGGGTAGCGCCACAAGACCGAAACCAAGCATCGGGAGCCGCACGACCGCGGGGCTGAGGCCCAACGCAGCTATCAAGGGGATGAGCAGGTAGGCATACAGGGCGTCCTGACCGCTCCCCCAGGAGATGAATTTGACAGGGTAGGGAATGCCGTTTCTATCTGTACCATACCGGTAGAGACTCAGCGCCTCGAGCCCGTTCGAGGCCTCGTCCGGGTTCAGCCCGGACGGCAGCAAGCCGAATTCCCATGTTCGCGCGAAGCAGCCGACCGCGAGCACAACAATGAGCGGGATGTGCCGCAGCTGCGGCCGCGGCCTACGACGGCCGCCGGAAGGCCTGCCACCCGGGGCCTGTCGCTCAGGCTTGAAGGGCATCGTTGGATGGGGTGCGATGGGCTTTTGCACGCTCTCCCGCCGGTTGTCGCCGATACGTTCGGGTCCAGAGTGCGTGGAAATTTCCTGACCCGTTTACATCGTGGAATCGATCAAAGATTATACTGCTTCGGCGCCTCAAGCAGTCCGCTCCCGTGCTACCAGTTAGGATGCCGGGTAGTCTGATCGTTCGCACCTTCCCTAGTCAGGGCTCTCCAGCTTGTAAACAAAGATGCCATCGTATCCCGCCAGCATCGAGGGGTTTGGCATGGCATAGATGCTCTCGAACCGAACGTCGAGGTCATAGTGCTCTTCGTAGTACCGCGCCAGGAAGGGTGTGAAGTCGGCCTGTGTCATGAGATACACGTTATCTGCTCGCACCAAGGCGTCCTGCAACGACCCAATACCGTGATCGCTCAAGACCCGAGTATAGCTTGGCGCGAAGGTGATCCATCCAGTGTCGAGATAGGCAGGCGCTGGAAGATCGAGGGTGAATGGATACGACCATTCATATGGCAGGCCGTGGGCGGGCGAGACGATCAGAGCGTCCTGTTCGAGTGCGCCGCGCCGTTGGAGCTCCTGGAGGTCCGAACGTACCCTGCCGTAGTTGGCTTGCCGGGAAATGTTGGACTCAGAAGACTCGAGAAATCGGCCGATCAGAATGCCTGCACCGACCAGAACCAGTGTCCAGGCCGTGGCGCGGACTCTGCGACGCCAAGATGACCGGCCATCATTCGGTTCGGGTCGGTGTCCGCGAGATTCTGAGGAGAGTGCCAGAAACACTGGTCCCAGCGCCAGACTGCCGGCAAGAGTGCTTGCCAGTACGTAGCTGGGGTCCTTGTAGAGGAGGCTGAGGCCCAGATTCTCGGCCAGGGCCATCATCCAGGCCGAGGTCACGGCTGCGAATAGCCTTCGAGATGTACCTTCGGCGAACATGTGGAGGACCATGGCGATCATCCACAGCGAATAGGATACGAACTGGACGCTTGCCACTGTAATGAGGAATCCGAGGACGGAGCCCCAGGCGTCTTGAGTGGTAGGCGCAACCTTGTCCACAAGATAGCGGAGGCGCTCGACGGAATACAGTGACTGGTCCGGGTAGAACCAGCGCGCGAAAAGCTCTTGATCATTGGGTGTCCAGCCGATCCGCCGAATCTGCGCATGGACGTTGTTCAGGCGATGTGAGTCGTGCAGGCTTTGGGCAACGCGGGTGTAAGCGTAGAATGCATTCCAGTCCGGCGCGGCTCGGACGTACAGCCTGTCGACCAAATACCCGAGAAATACCATCATGCTGGAGGCGGCCACCACGAGAAGCAGGCGACGGCAACGCGTGCTGCCCGCGGCTATCAGCATACCCGGGAGGGCAACAACGAGAGCCAGCGCGCACATCTGCTGGCGTATAAGACTGCCCACGAAGACGAGCATCACTCCGCAGAAGGCAGGACCCTGCCAACGGCCCGCTTCCCGCTGCGCCGACGCGTACACCAGGCACATGCCGGCGAGCGTGGCCAGAAACGCGCTGACGGTGTACGTGATGTTGAGTGTCAATGTGGCAACGCCTGCCAACACCACGGTGCCGCCGAGGAGCCTCGACGCAGGCTGCCGCCGCGGGGTGAAGGCGAGATGGACCAGGGCCCAGATAGAGCTCACGTTGACAATAGTGAGAAAGAGGACGTACCAGTTCACCGGTGTCCGGAGGCCGTACAGCGGCGCCAGCATGAGACCCAGAAGGACGTTGCTGAAGATTATGAACGGCTGGGGATCGCGGGCTCCCGGGTAGCCGGCGATGTTCCAGATGATCTTGAGATCATCATTGATCCAGTAGCCCGGCCGCAGCACGAACAGGGCGAGACAAAAGAATGCTGCCGTGGTGATGGCCGCCGCGACACATGGCGATAGTGTGAAAGGCGGACCGAGGCCTCTCTTGGGAAGGTGGCCTTGTCGACCAGCTCGCTTCTCTTTTCGAGTCTGCTCAGTGGATTGCATGGGAGCATCGCGTTCGAGACGGTATCGGTGCCTGCCGGTCAAATTGCCCCCCGCCGCCCGACTGGCGTGGATCAATCGACGCCATGGAGGCTTCCATCATGGGGATGAGATGCAATGCGTGCCGTGCAGCCGTCCTCCCTGAAAGTTCCGCCGGCAGAGTCGTGCTGCAATTGCCACTATAAGCGGATTCATATGGGTATGCAACCCCTTTGCGTATAATCGGTCCATGCCGGCCGTCAACAATGTGACTAGAATGCTCGATGCCCGCAAGATCGGTTACACAGCGTTCTCTCTGCCGGACGAGAAGCTCGGTGCGCACGAAACCGCGAGATTGCTTAATACCCCACCCGAGCTGGTCTTCAAGACCATCGTGGTTGCACGGGAAAAGCCCGGACGCCCTCTGCTTGTTCTTGTACCCGGAACGGCAACAGTCGATCTCAAGAAAGTGGCGGCTGCCATGGGCGAGAAGAGAGTTCGCCTGCCGACCGAACGAGAAGCTGAGGAGTTGACGGGCCTGCGGGCCGGCGGAATCTCGCCGCTGGCACTGCTCAAGAGAGGCTTCCGGGTGCTGATCGACAATTCGGCTCAGGAGCATGCCGAGGTCCATGTTTCGGGAGGACAGAGGGGACTGAACATCAGACTCGGAGTGTCGGATCTGGCGAGGCTAGCCAACGCACGGTTCGCCTCCGTCAGCGCCCCTGCGGCCGATCGCGACCTCGATGGAGATCAGAGTGTTACCCCTTGATCACGGCGACGGGGCGAAGCCGCGCGACTTTGACAGCTATGCCGGCTCTTACGACCGTCTCAACGACTGCGTCCACATCCTTGTATGCGGCCGGTGCTTCCTCCGCCAGCCCGGGCAGCGATCCAGCGCGGATCACGAGTCCCCGCGCCTCTAGCTGCCGGCGGAGCGCGTCGCCGCGGACCTCCTTCTTGGCCCTAGACCGCGACCATACACGGCCGGCGCCGTGGCATGTTGATCCCAAGGAACGCAGCATGCTCCCTTCGCTCCCGGCCAGGATCCAAGAGGCGGTTCCCATACTGCCGGGCACGAGAACCGGCTGACCTGTCCGCTGAAAGTCCGAGGGGAGGCCCGGCGAACCCGGGCCAAACGCCCTTGTGGCGCCCTTGCGGTGAACGCAAACCCTCATCGGGCGCCCATCCACCTCATGCTGCTCGAGCTTGCCCATGTTGTGTCCCACGTCATAAACCTGGACAAGGTGCCAGCGATCGCTCTGCGATCTGTACGTATCCTCAAAAGCCCGGCGGGCAAAATGAGCAAGGACCTGGCGATTCGCGAAGGCGAAGTTGGCTGCGGCGCGCATGGCACCGAGATATGACTGACCCTCCGGCGAGTCCATTGGAGCGCAGACAAGCTCGCGGTCGGGCAGCTGGATTGCGTACTTCCTGGCCGCAGTCTGAAATTGCTGTACGTAGTCCGTGCAGACTTGGTGACCCAGGCCCCGAGATCCGCAGTGTATCTGGATCGCGAGGCACCCCGTCTGAAGGCCGAAAGTGGACGCCTTCTGCGCGTCGAAGATCTCATCGATAACATCAACTTCCAGGAAATGATTTCCGGCGCCAAGCGAGCCGACTTGCGGTCGACCGCGGGCCTTGGCCCTGTCAGAAACACGATCAGGCATGGCGCCTTCTAGGCGGCCGCGATCCTCAGTACGCTCAAGGTCTGATTCGGTGGCGTACCCGTGCTTGAGAGCCCATGCCGAGCCGTCACGCAGGAGGCGATCCAGATCTGCGGTGGTGACCGAAAGTGCCCCCGACTTGCCGACGCCGCTCGGACAGTAGGCGTTGAGGCGATCGGCGAGGGAATCAAGCCCGCTCCGGCCTTCGGCCAGCTCAAGGGAGGATGCCAGCAGGCGCACACCGCAGTTGATGTCGTATCCGATGGCACCCGGCGATATGACCCCGTGTGGATGCTCTGTTGCGGCAACGCCTCCGATCGGGAATCCGTAGCCTTGATGCATGTCTGGCATGACAATCACGGAGCCGACCACGCCGGGGAGTGTCGTCGCATTGACCGCCTGGTCCAGGGACTTGTCGTCCATGATCTGGTCCAGGAGCTCACGCGAAGCGAACAACCGCACGGGGACGCGCATGTCAGGGCGATGGCTGCGCGGGATCTCCCACTCGTAGTCACTGATCTGGATCAGATCGCTAGTTCTCATATCTCCTCGTGATCACATCATTCGGGAGCCGTCATTTTGGGGCCTCGAACTACACGTCGAATACGATTTCGGTTTCCGGCCCATGGTCTGTCTGCCGAATCGCGAGGTTGTGAAAAGTGACCGCCTTGATGGATCTTGACAGGGACAGCAGCCGTGATCCCTCCAGGAAGCCGGATAGGTCCTGGTTAGTGACCTGAAGGCTGAATTGGTCGAACCCCAAGCCCTCCTGTTCCTGCAGGTACACCAGCTCGGTCAGGAACGCAACAAGCAGGCTCTCGGCATCCGCGCCGTGAACCGAGACCCCGCGCGTGACGCGAGCACGGGTGTCGACCTCTGCGCCAGCGATCGAATTTAGACCCAGGGCAGCTTCGATGAAAAGTGAGGCCAAGTCCGATGCCCATACTCTCAGGGCACAGTCGGCGGTATGGGGGATTTCTTCGAAACCCATGTGCAGGGATCCGGTGGGCGAAGCCTCGGGTGACTAGGCCGCCGGCGCCGGTGTATTGGCACCCGGCGGATGGGAGCGGAGACACCTAGAGCGGCTCAAATCTAGCGGTGAAGTGCCGCAGCTGCTCCGGCGCGTAGGAGAATTTGTAGCCTCGGACGGCGTTGGCCCTTTCCTGGATTCCTTTGCAGCAATCTGCCACGTAGTCAAGATGGCTCTGCGTGTATGTGCGCCGAGGAATTGCGAGTCGCACGAGTTCAAGCTTGGGAAAGATCGTCTTGCCGGTATCCGGGTCCGGAAATGCGAACATGACCGATCCGATCTCGCACGCCCGAATTCCGCCCTCGAGGTACAACTCAATGACGAGCGCCTGCCCTGGGAATTCACTCTGTGGTATGTGGGGCAGGGTCCCGCGAGCGTCTACGTAGACCGCATGACCCCCCGCCGGCTGGATCGTCACGAGCCCGGCCTCATTGAGCCGTGCGGCCAGGTAGGCAGTCTGGGCAAGCCGGTATGCCAGGTAGGACTCGTCGAGGCCCTCGTAGAGGCCGACAGCCATGGCATCCAGGTCCCGGCCGGCGAGGCCGCCATAGGTTGGAAAGCCTTCCCGCAGGATCAATTCATTCTTGACGTGGTCGAAGAGCGCCTCATCGTTCATGCACAGAAGCCCCCCGATGTTGACAATGGCATCCTTCTTGGCGGACATGGTCATGCCATCGGCAAGGCCGAACAATTCACGAGCGATTTCCCGAACGGATCGGTTCTCATACCCCTTTTCACGCAGCTTGATGAAATAGCAGTTCTCCGCATAGCGAGCGGCGTCTATAAAGAAGGGTATCGCGTGGGAGTGATACACGGACGCGACCCCTCTCAGGTTCTCCATCGAGACCGGTTGGCCGCCCGCGGCGTTGTTCGTGATTGTCATCATCCCCAAGGGGATGTTGCCTGCGCCAACCTTCCCGATAAATTCCCGCAGCTTGCCGATGTCCATGTTGCCCTTGAAGGGGTGCGGATTCAAAGGATCGTAGGCCTCGTCGATGACCAGGTTCTTCGGCCGGCCGCCGCGGGCCCGGATATTGGCATCGGTCGTGTCAAAATGCATGTTGGAGGGCACGAACTGCCCTGGCTTGATCAGTGCCGCGCTCAGGATATTCTCCGCAGCGCGCCCCTGATGGGTTGGCACGAAGTGCTTGAAGCCGAAGATATCATCGACTGCGCCCCGCAGACGATGAAAAGAGCGGGCGCCCGCGTAGGATTCATCACCGTGCATGAGAGCCGCCCACTGTTCGTGGCTCATCGCGCCGGTACCGGAGTCGGTCAGCAGGTCTATGTAGATATCTTCCGCCTTGAGGGCGAAAACGTTGAAGCCGGCTGCCCGCATTCGAGCGTCACGCTCGGAGCGCGGGATCAGATTGATCGTCTCGGTGACTTTTATGCGGAAGGGTTCAGGGGGATGCTGCATGGCATACCTTGTGGCCTGCCCACGTGTCTTCCTTGGCATGCACATTCTACGCCGAATCCTTCGGGACAGTAGCCTGCCTTTTGGGAGGATCGAGGACGGCTGAGGGTTGTCCTGCGCTCCCTTTTGTGATACCGTTCGGCGAAAAGGCGGAGGTCCGTCATGCGCGTCTGTGTCCTCTACGAAGCTGACCCGGAGGAGAGCTTCTCGCCTGCGGAGTTCCTTGGTCACTATCCGTGCGAATGGGAGACTCTCCTCCTGAAGCGCCCCGTGCGGGAAAAGATCGTTGAAGTTGCCAGGCAAAATCGCTTTGACGTCTTCTTCAATCTGTGCGATGCCCCCATAGCTGAAGACTATGCCGGGATTGACGTGGTGGAGGTGCTCGAGGAACTCAATCTCCCCTTCACGGGCGCGGACAGCAGGTTCTATGACCCGACGCGGGAAAAAATGCAGGCGGCGGCTGAGGCCAACGGCATAGGATTTGCCAGGGGCTATCGGATCTCGAGGCCGGAGGAACTCGAGATCCTGACAAGGAACCTTCAATATCCTTTGATGGTTAAGCACCCGCAGAGCTTCGGGAGCACGGGCATGACGCGGGATTCCAAGGTTGAAAACGTGCAGCAGCTCCGGGCACAGTACAACCGGATCGCCGCGGAGTTTGGCAGCGCCCGCGTGGAGGAATTCATTGAGGGTCGAGAATACAATGTTCTTGTCGTGGACAATCCAGATGATCTTTCCAGCCCCTCCCTATATCCGCCCACACAACTGATCTTCCCGCCGCGTGAGGAATTCTGGCACACGGACATCAAGTGGGACTACTCTGTGCCATTCGACTTTCAGCGGGTCAAGGACGTGGCGCTTGCACGGCGCCTCCGGGAAGACGCGTGCAAACTGTACCTGGCGCTTGGCGGCACGGGCTATGGACGGTGCGATGTGCGCGTGAAGGATGACGGAAGCATGCACTTCCTCGAGATCAATGCGAATCCAGGCATACTCTACCGTCCTGAAGAGTATGGACCGGCGGACTACATGATCCTCTACGACAAGGACGGATACTACGGCTTCTTCGATCGCATCTTCCGCTCTGCCATCGTCCGCCAGCAGCAGCGCGCCATGAAGTCTGCAGGACTCGGGTGACATGGACGTCCGGCGAGCCTGGTCCCGGGCGCGCCGACTGAGGCTTGCGGTGCACGCAGCGGTAGCTGCGGCATCCGTGACCCTGCTTGCTTGGGGACTTTGGCCGCCTGCCCGCCACACCCAAACCCTGAAGTTGGGCGGTGGTCAGGAGGCGACATCACCTGCCAACACTCCACCAGGCTCCTCGGGGACTTTGGCAGCCCTGGCCGAGGCCGCAAACCCCCATGTGCAGAGTATCACCCTGGAGTACCCTGCCGTAGTTCGAGTCGCGGACGGAGGGCTGGTGCGCCTGACGGTTGATACGGCGCGGCCCGCCACGGCCTCGCGGCCCGTCGGAACCAATGGTGACGGTCAAGGCGGAGCCACCGTGCCCCCAGGAGCCCCGCCTTCTCACAATCTGATCGCCGAGGCTCGGCTGGAACTGCCGGGCGCGCAGGTGCAGCCATACGAGGAGATCAGCGCGCCGTTGGTGCCGGGCGATTCAGTGGAGTTCTTGTGGAAAGTGAACCTCCCGGAGCCAAAACGGCATCAGGGAACGGCGTGGTTCTTCGTGGTATTCGTCGAGAAGCGGACACATACGAAGCACCGCGTTGCCTTTTCCGCGCAATCTCTGCAGATTGAGGGCAGGACGCTGCTTGGAATGAGCGGTGTCGTGGCCCGGGCTGGCGGCGGCCTTGGGTTCATCGCAACTCTGGTCTTGGCGCTTCCGTTGGCGGATGAGTTGCTCCGACGGCTCCCAGACCGGCTGCGTGCCCTGAGGTAATCTAGTATGTTCGTATGAACAGATATATGACGAATATCACCCGGGCTATCGGGCGTCTCCGAGGTCGGTGAATAGTCCTTCATGGTACAATAGCGCCCGCGCCATATTCCGGCAAGGGCGATTTCTGGCGCCGGAGTTGCCATGCCAAACGAATGGATGTATGTGGGACTGTTTCTCATAGTTGGAGCGCTGGTGCCTGCGGCGGCGATCATTGTGGCGTGGATCATCGCTCCAAGGAAGCCAAATCCCATCAAGCAGAGCACGTATGAATGCGGCATGGAGACGGTGGGGGAAAACCGGGTACAGTTCAGAGCTGAGTACTACATCTTTGCCTTGGTCTTCCTGGTTTTCGACGTGGAAACGGTCTTCTTGTTTCCGTGGGCTGTGGCGCTCAGGAAACTGCCCTTGTTCGCAGTGGTGGAGGGCATTGTCTTCGTCCTGGTCCTGATCGCCGGGCTGGTCTACGCCTGGCGCAAGGGCATGCTCGAATGGGCCTAACGAGGACGATCACGCGACAGGCTGAAAGGCTGGGACCTTCCAGCCTTTTGTTTGTGTGGGGGGCGATCGCTGCGCATTCGCCGCAGGTGGCACGGCGTGCGACCCAGTGACGTGTTCTTGCAGGAGAGCGGATGAGATTCTGGGCTGATCCAATCAACTCCTCGGCACAATGGATGGCGGGATTGCTCACCTCTTGGGGGACGCCACCGTGGCTGAGCGCGCTCCTGATCCAGTTTGTTGGTGTCCTCGTGCTCGTTTCAGCAATGATGGTCATCGATATCCTTCTGGTGTGGGTGGAGAGAAAGGTCGTTGCGCGCTTCCAGGACCGTCTGGGCCCGAATCGACTGGGTCCTTTCGGACTCATCCAGCCCTTCGCCGATATTATCAAGCTCCTGATCAAGGAGGACATCACGCCGCACGGCGCGGACCGCGTGGTCTACAACCTGGCACCGATCCTGTCCCTCATGTCAGTGCTGCTTCTCTGGGCAATCGTCCCGCTGGCACCGGTGATCTTTGGGGTCGACCTGAACGTTGGTGCTCTGTACATCATAGCCGCCGGAGCCATTGGGACCCTGGCGATCATCATGGCGGGCTGGGGATCCAACAACAAATATGCACTCATCGGCGCCTTTCGCCAGGTAGCTGTCCTGGTCTCGTTCGAGGTGCCAATGATCGCGACGATGCTCATCCCCACGATCCTTGCGGGCTCAATGGGCATGAACGCCATTGTTCAAGCGCAGGATATCTGGTATGTCGTTCTGGCACCGATGGCAGCCATCATCTTCTTGATCGCGGCCATCGCCGAGCTCGGGAGATCACCTTTCGATCTCAACGAGGCCGAGTCGGAAATTGTCGCCGGCTTCCATATCGAATATACCGGCATGAAGTTCGGCCTTTTCTATGCGGGCGAACTGCTGCACGCGTTCACATTCGGCGGATTTTGGGCGATACTGTTCTTCGGAGGTTATCGCTTCTTTGGCTTGGAACAGCTCGGCCCGCTCGTGGCCGCCGTGGTCCTTCTCGGCAAGGCTCTGTTTGGGTATTGGGTCATTATGTGGGTTCGATATACGGTGATGCGCGTGCGAATCGACCACATGCTTGCGTTTAACTGGAAATTCCTGACCCCGTTGGCGTTTGGACTGTTGTTGGCCACAGCACTGGTGAATACCTTGCTGCGGCACTCTTCGGCATTGATTCAGGCCGGCGGCATGCTGGTGACCAATCTCGCAGCCGCGGCCATCGTAATGGAGGTTCTGCGCCGATATGGCAATCGCGAGCGCGCCCGGCTCGAGCCCTCCGTCCGCCGCGTGCCGACAAGCCAATAGAAGGACGACTTGAACGGGACACAGCTTGTGTTTCTCGGAGTGGGAGCCGTCATCCTGGTCTCGGCTGTGCTCGTCGTGACGACGCGGAATCTCATCCACGCCGCCCTCTGGCTGATCGTGACTCTCTTTGGTGTGGCGATCCTGTACGCCCTGCTCAATGCAGGGTTTCTGGCCGTGGCACAGGTCGTGATCTACATTGGTGCGATCGCCATCCTATTCATCTTTGCCGTGATGCTCACGAGCAAGGAAAGTCGCGATCGAGGTCCGCAACACAACCAGGCCTGGTGGCTTGGCGCAATCGTAGCGGCGTTGACTTTTGGAGGCTTGCTCTGGATGCTTCACGGCTGGAGCGGGTTCACAAAGTCGGCGGCCGGGATCCCTGCGGGGTTCGACGCGGTGGATGCCCTGGGAAATGCATTGGTGGCACCGGACGCATACGTCCTTCCATTCGAGGTGGCCTCCGTCCTGCTGTTGGCTGCACTGATCGGAGCCGTGTACGTCGCCTTCACGCGGAAGCAGGAGTCCAGATGATCCCGCTATCCTGGTATCTGATCCTCTCTGCGGGCCTGTTCAGCGTCGGGCTCTTTGGCGTCCTCTCCCGTAGGAACGCAATCGCCATCTTGCTCGGCGTTGAGCTCATGTTGAATGCGGTGAACATAAACCTGGTGGCGTTTTGGCGATACGGAAGCGTTGCCGACATGGCGGGCCAGGTATTTGCCATCATTGTCTTTGCCGTGGCCGCCGCCGAGGTGGCCGTCGGGTTGGCCCTGGTGATCTCCGTCTACCGCCAACGCCGGACTGTGATCGCCGGCGACCTGGACATGATGAAATGGTAGGAGATCGGGATCCTCGAGCGGCCACCCACACCCGGAGCCGGGATCTGGGCTGCAGGGGAGTTCGACTATCAGAGGCTTCATGACGACCGAGACATTGATCTGGTTGATCCCGCTCCCGCCGCTGCTGGCCTTCTCCTTGATCATCCTGTTCGCGAATCGGAACAAGGCTCTTAGTCACATGATCGCGCTGGGCGGCGCCGTGTTGTCCTGGGCGTTCGCCATGCTCGTCTTTGTGCGTGCCCTGGGCGTGCATGAGCTGGCGAAGGAGCCTTTTGCTTCCGCCATCAACTGGATCCCAACCGCGGATACCTGGCTCCGCGTGGGTGTCCTGGTCGATCCCCTCGCGGCCATCGGGCTCTTCTTCGTTGCCTGGACGATCCTGATGATCTTCGTCTACAGCGTGGGTTATCACAACTTCGGTCAACCCGCAGGCGAGCATGACACGCCCGGCCTGCCGCCCCATGGGGCAACGATCGAACGTGATGGGCACAAGCACAAGGTGCCCTCGGTCGAACCCCTGTACTCACGTTTCTTCGCCTTCATAAGCCTGTTCGCCTTCGGGATGTTCACGCTGGTGGTTTCGGACAACCTCCTTACTCTGTTCGTAGGCTGGGAGGTCATGGGCCTTTGCTCGTATCTCCTGATCGGTTTCTGGTATGCGAAGCCCTCCGCCCGCGATGCCGGCGTGAAGGCCTTCATGACGACGCGCGTCGGCGATGTCTTCATGCTGCTGGGAATCGCCTTTGTCTACAGCGCGACCGGCACGCTGTCGTTTCGCGGGATTTTCGAACCTCGGGTCCTGCAGACGCTGGCCAGCGTCCCAACGCCCATACTGGGGCTCTCGGCGGCCGGGCTCATCGGTCTGCTGTTGTTCATTGGCACCGTAGGGAAGTCGGCGCAGTTCCCTCTGCACGTTTGGCTGCCTGATGCGATGGAAGGCCCCACCCCGGTCAGCGCCATGATCCACGCGGCGACCATGGTGTCAGCCGGCGTGTTCATGGTGATTCGCATATTCCCGCTGCTGAGTCTGGATCCGCGAACGATGACGATTGTGGCGTTCGTCGGGGCATTTACCGCCCTCTTCGGGGCGACGATCGCTGTTGCGCAGAATGACATCAAGCGCGTCCTGGCGTATTCGACGATCTCGCAGCTGGGCTACATGATTGCCGCGCTTGGGGCAGGCGCCTACGTGGCTGCAGCCTTTCACCTGGTCACACATGCCTTCTTCAAGGCACTTCTGTTTCTGGGTTCCGGATCCGTAATCCACGGCATGGAACACGGGGTCTTGCACACCGCAAAACACATTGATGCCCAGGACATGTTCAGCATGGGCGGCCTGCGCCGAAAGATGCCGATCACGTTTTGGACATTCCTGATCGGGGGGCTGGCCCTTTCAGGCTTCCCCCTGGTGACCGCAGGCTTCTGGTCAAAGGATGAGATTCTGGCGAGCACCTATGGCGGGCACATGGCGGTCTTCGTGACACTCGCGATCGCGGCGTTCCTCACGGCTTTCTACACCGCGCGTCAATTGACTCTCACGTTCCTCGGTGAGCCGCGGACCGACGCCGCCGCCCACGCGCAGGAGAGTGTTTGGAGCATGACGCTGCCGCTTGTCATTCTGTCTGTGTTCGCGGTGGGACTCGGATGGGTAGGCATTCCCGAGCACTTCCCAGGAATTGGCGGCATTGTTCCGAACTGGTTTCACCAGTTCGTGGGAAGCACGCTTGGAGAGCTGCGCCAGGCGGAGTTCAGCTGGATCCCGTTGATCACTTCGCTGGTCGTGGCACTGGGCGGTCTATTGGTGGGCTGGATGGCCTATCGGAATGTGCGCTCCACGACCCAAGACCCGCTCCAGATCCCGGTGCTCAAGAACAAGTGGTATGTGGATGAGATCTACTCCGCGCTTCTGATCAAGCCCTGTGTGTGGATCGCAGAGACGCTGGTTTATCAGATCATGGACAAGGGGCTCATCGACGGCTTCCTGCATCTCTTCGGTAAGGGGACAGCGGCCATCGGGGGCGGACTGCGCACCATCATAGACAAGCCCGTAATCAACGCCTTCTTCGGAGACGGAACCTCGTGGGTGGTTCAGGGCACAGGCAGGACTCTGCGACCCATGCAGAGCGGTCGAATCCAGCAGTATATGGTGGCATCGCTGCTGGCAATCATTGTCCTGGCTGGACTGGCCTATTTCCTCTCTGTGAGTTTCTGAGAGTGATGCGATTGAATAGGCCTTCCTTCGATCCGGCCGAGATGCAGCCAGCCTGTGCGGCAAACTGGAGCACGTAATGCCTTTCATCGAGACGCATACTTTGAGCCTGACCCTGTTCCTGCCGGCGCTGGCGGCGGTGGTGCTGCTCCTCTTGCCGTGCCAAGCTAGAGGACTTCTGCGGTGGTATGCGCTGCTGGCAAGTCTGGTTCCGTTTGTTCTCTCGGTATACCTTTGGGTGCGGTTCGATCCATCAGGCAGCGGATTTCAGTTTGAGGAGCAGTACCCCTGGTACGAGGCAATCGGCTCCACGCTGCATCTTGGGGTGGACGGCCTTTCCCTGACCATGGTCTTGCTGACGACCTTGCTCACCCCGCTGGCCATATTGGCCTCTTTCGGCATCACGGATCGCGTCAAAGCGTTCATGATGTTGTTCCTCTTCCTGGAGACCGGAATGCTGGGCGTGTTCCTGACGATGGATCTACTGCTCTTCTTTGTGTTCTGGGAGATCGGCCTCGTCCCGATGTATTTCCTGATCAATCAGTGGGGCAGCGCGAACAGGGACTACGCTTCGCTCAAGTTCATGATCTACACGATGGGCGGGTCGCTCGGCCTCTTGCTGGGAATACAACTACTGGGCGTCCTGTTCAAGACGTTTGATCTGGCAAGCATTACGGCCCAGTGGGGCACCATCGAGGGCACCCTTCTGGGTTTTCCGGTGGCTACGGTTAAGGCAGTGGTTTTCTGGGCTTTCGTGGTCGCCTTCGCAGTGAAGGTTCCAATCTGGCCGTTCCACACCTGGCTGCCAGACGCCCACACCGAGGCCCCTACGGCCGGTTCCATGATCCTGGCCGGCGTCCTTTTGAAACTGGGCGCGTACGGATTTCTGCGTCTTGTGCTTCCGCTCTATCCGGAGCAGGCCAAGGTATTTGCGTTCGCACTCGCGGCGCTCGCCACTGCGGCCATCGTCTTCGGTGCACTGGGGTCACTTGCCCAAACTGACTTCAAGCGACTAGTCGCCTATTCTTCTGTGAATCACATGGGTTTTGTCGTCCTGGGAATTGCCGCCGCAGGGCTTGCGGCGGGGACGGCGGATGCCAGGATCGCACTCAGCGGGGCCATCCTGCAAATGTTCAATCACGGCCTATCAGCGGCTGGCATGTTCTTCCTCGTGGGCGTGATCTATGACCGGACCCATACTCGCGACCTCGAGGATTTCGGGGGGCTTTTCCCGCTCGTTCCGATCTATGGCGGCATTCTGATCTTCACTTCGATGGCGTCACTTGGCCTGCCGGGTCTCAACGGCTTTGTCTCAGAGTTCCTCGTCGTGCGGGGTGCCTACCCGATACTTACCATCTACACAGCGATCTCCATGATCGGATTGTTTTTCACGGGGGCCTACGTCTTGAAGGGCATCATGAAGGTGCTGCACGGACCGATGAATGAGCGCTGGAGTCACGGCGAACACCGCCTGACTGAGATGAACGCCCGAGAAATCATCGTCGTCGCGCCGCTGATGGTCCTGATGCTGGTGATCGGGATCTGGCCGGTCTGGATCCTGGACATCATCCATGGAGCGGTGATGCAGCTCTTTTAAGAGGTGGCGATGACATTCCCGTTCCTGAGTGCAATCGTCTTCATCCCTGCGATCGGCTCGATGATCATTCTGATGCTGCCGGCGCAGAAGAAGAACCTGGTCCGGACAGTTGCCCTGGCAGCTGCATCGCTGGACCTGGGGCTCTCTGCGGCTGTCTACGTGCAGTACTTGCTGCAGCACATGCGGGGATACCAGTTCATCGAGAAGTACGAGTGGCTGCCCGCACTGGGGATCAGCCTGCACTTCGGTGTGGATGGGATCAGCACCCCGCTGGTGCTTCTCACCGGTGTGGTCATGTTCACGGGGGTGCTCATCTCTTGGGGAGAAAAGCATGACCACGTTGAGGCAGGCATCCAGGATCGACCCCGGGAATTCTTCGCCTTTCTCTTTGTCCTTGCCAGCGGCGTTTTTGGCGTCTTTGCCTCGCTGGATCTGTTCATGCTGTTCTTCTTCTACGAAATTGCGGTGTTCCCAATGTACCTGCTGATTGCGATCTGGGGCTGGGTGGTGACGCGGGAATACGCGGCGATGAAGCTCACGCTGTACTTGTTCCTCGGATCCGTGGTGTCGCTCGTCGGAGTGTTGGCCATGTACTGGCAGGCAGGTCGCACGCTCGCCAGCTACACGTTCGACATGCTGCTCCTGGAGCGGGCGGGATTCTCTGCGGCGTTTCAGAACCTGTGGTTCCTGCCTGTGTTCTTCGGCTTTGCGGTCCTCGGAGGAATTTGGCCGTTCCACAATTGGTCACCTGACGGTCACGTGGCAGCACCGACGGCCGTTTCGATGTTTCACGCAGGCGTGCTCATGAAACTTGGGGCGTTTGCCGCGCTGCGCGTGGGCATCATGTTGCTGCCCGAGGGCGCCAAGACATGGTCGTGGCTGATCATGCTATGCGCGGCCGTGGGGGTGGTGTATGGCGCCTACATCGCTTTCGTCCAGTCCGATTTCAAGTACGTCATCGGTTTCTCCTCGGTCTCGCATATGGGGCTTGTTATGCTCGGGGTATCTACCCTGACGAGGGAGGGCCTTACGGGCGCCGGGCTCCAGATGTTCTCCCACGGTGTGATGACCGCACTCTTCTTCGCCGTCGTCGGTATGGTGTACGATCGTGCGCACACCCGCGAGATCCCCGAACTGGGCGGGATGGTCAAAACCATGCCGTGGCCGGCTATGGGTTTCATCATAGGAAGCCTCGTTTCTATGGGCATGCCCGGCTTCTCCGGGTTCATCGCGGAGTTTCCCATCTTTCTCGGGGTGTGGCAGAGGCAATGGCTCGTTGCGGTCATAGCGTCTATCTCGATCGTGATCACGGCGGCCTACGTCATGCTGGTCGTGCGCAGAGTATTCTTCGGCCCGATGCCGGAGAAGTACCAGGGGCATGTTGGATCGGTTACCCCGCGGGACAAGATCGCCATAGGCACGTTATGCGCCCTCATGGTCGGCATAGGGCTGTTTCCAGTCATCATGGTTCCCATGGTGCAGTCGGGCGTCGATAACATCCTGCGGCTACTGGGAGTAGGGTGATGTTCACAGCCGTTGCCTTCAAGTCAATACTCCCTGAGGTCCTGATCCTTGCTCTGATCATGGTTGTGCTCCTCGTGGAGCCATTCTGGAAGGAAGAACGACGACGAAGCCTCGGGTGGCTTACTGCTGCAGGCTTGCTCGCCGTCCTGACTGCCGCCCTGTTGTTTGGCCGTCCCGGCGAACCCGTGACCACGCTTGGAACCACGATCCGGTTCGACTGGCTGGGATTCTTCTTCAAACTGCTGTTCATCTTTGGCGCCGCAATTACGGCGCTGCTACTTATGGATCACGAGCAGGTCGGGCGCCGTGGCGAGGCCTATTTGCTGCTTCTGGCATCCACGCTTGGGATGTGCTTGATGGCCTCGGCCGCGGACCTGGTCATGTTGTACCTTGCGATCGAGACCACCTCAATCCCGCTGTATATCCTGGCAGGCTTCATGCTGACCGATGACCGGTCGACTGAGGCGGGTTTCAAGTACTTGCTCTACGGCGCGATGACGTCCGCGATCATGCTGTACGGCTTCAGCCTTCTTTACGGATTCACGGGGACGACTGATCTCTACGCGCTGTCGGCGGCCATTCAATCGTCGCCGGTGCCCCTGGTGGCGGTCCTCGGCGTCATAGTCATGATCATCGTGGGCCTCGGATTTAAAGTGTCGATCGTCCCGCTGCACTTTTGGGCGCCGGATGTCTATGAGGGCGCACCTACTCCGGTGGCCGGCTTCCTTTCCACGGCATCCAAGGCCGCCGGCTTTGCGGTTCTGGCTCGCCTCCTGGTGGTGGTGTTTCCCGTGGGATTTTCCGGGGCCTCCATCCCGTGGACCACGGTGCTCGCGATCCTGTCCGCGGTTACCATGACAGTCGGGAACCTTCTGGCGCTGCCGCAACGCAACCTCAAGCGCATGCTGGCGTACTCGTCGATTGCCCATGCGGGGTATGCGATGATCGGCATCATCGCGGTCACCAAGCTGGGCGTCGCCAGTGTGGTCTTCTACATGCTGGCGTATCTCGTGACGAACCTTGCCGCCTTCGGTATCGTCATGGCAGTCGGACGGGTGACGAACTCGGACGACTACGAGGCATATCGAGGTCTGAGCCGCCGATCGCCGGCTCTGGCACTGGCGATGCTGGCCGCCTTCCTGTCATTGGCCGGGATGCCTCCGTTCGGCGGATTCATTGCCAAAGTCGCGGTCTTCGCTGCAGGCGTGCAGGCGCACTACGTCTGGCTGGTTGTGGTGGGCATACTGAACTCCGTGGTGGGCGTCTACTACTACCTCAATGTGATGAAGTACGTGTACCTGTTCCGGATGGAAAGCAACGACGAAGAGAAGCACCCGGTTAAAGTCACACGCCCGCATGCCATTGCCCTCAGCGTGTTGACTGTGGCGATCATTGTGGTTGGGACGGTTTTCGCACCATGGTTCGGCTACGCCGAGGCGGCGGCGTCGAACCTGTTCTAGTCCGCGGGGTCGCGGCCTCCAGCGGAGTGCGGCCAAATTGACATGCGTAGGAGGGGTTTGCTATAATCGTGCTGTATGGCACAAACACAATCTGACCACCGCGGCATTCTTAAGAATCTGCTGATTGTCCTGGTCGGGCAGGTTGGGTGCATCACCCTGGTCGTGATCCTGATGTCCGTGCGTGTCGGCCTGTGGCTGGATGCGTACTTCCAGACACGGCCCCTGTATACCCTTGTATTGTTGTTTGCCGGCGTTCCCTTGTCGGTCTTGTTGATGCTGCTGGTCGCCCGCCGGACGTTGGCGCGCCTTACGAAAGAGAATGATTCCGGACGGGAGAACCCGTCCTAGGCGGAGGTGTCATTGGAACAACAGAAACGCAAACCGTGGCGTCGATGGATCGTGCTCGCCCTCATGATTGCGGGCTTCATGGTTGGAGGCTCGATCATTCCGGTGCAGCCTGAGATCTCCGTGAAGGCAGAGAATCTACTGGGGGAGGGCGTGCCTTGGCTTCACCTACCAGTGGTTGGCGAGCTTCCCTTGGTCAATACGCTTCCAACGCTCTTGGCTACCGTTGTACTCATCATCCTACTGGCCTACGCAACGAATCGCTCGATGCGCCGGAGCCAACGCAGCGATCTTGTGCCGCGCGGCGTCGGAAACCTCATGGAGGCGTTCTTCGAGTTGATCTACAACCTCACCGAAGGCTCGGCCGGCACCAAGTGGGCACCGGTGATATTCCCCTGGTTCGCGACCATCATGTTCTATGTGCTATTCGCCAATCTGCTCAAGCTAGTCCCCGGCTTCGAATCGATCGGGGTGATTCATCATGCGCGTGGGGAGGGTCACGCGATCGCGCAGCTGGCAGGCAACTGGTCCAATCTCTTGCCGTCCCAAGGTGAGTACATCCTTGCTCCTTTCCTGCGCGGCATTTCGGTGGACCTGAACTTCACGGTCGCGCTCGCGCTTATCTCAGTCGTGATGATCCAATTCGTGGGTTTCCGGGCGCAGGGCTTCGGGTACTTGAGCAAGTTCTTCAACTTCAGAACGATGTTCACGGCGCCGTTCTTCGGCGCCATGGACTTTCTTGTCGGACTGCTCGAGTTGATCTCCGAGCTGTCGAAGATCCTCTCGTTTGCCTTTCGTCTCTTCGGCAATATGTTCGCGGGTATAGTGCTGGTGGCCATCGTAGCAGGGTTGCTTGGGAAGATCTCGATCCTGCCATCGATGGTGATGATGTTCGAGCTCTTTGTGGGTCTGATCCAGGCATTTGTGTTCGGAATGCTGACCATGGTCTTCATGGCCCAGGCGACCCAGGGTCATGGCCATGAGGAGCGGCAGGTTGAAGCGCACGCCGAAATGCACGAGATCTAGCGTGATCAACATCGAAGGAGGCTCTTAACATGGAAGGAAATATCCTGGATGCTGCTCGGTTTGTTGGTGCCGGTCTCTCCATGATCGGGGCGGCGGGGGCTGGGGTAGGCATAGGTCTGAGCGTGCAGGGGGCCCTCACGGGCATGGCTAGGAACCCAGATACCTACGGCAACCTGCTGACCAACATGATCCTTGGAATTGCATTCTCTGAAGCGATCGCCATCTACTGCCTGGTGATCGCATTCCTGATGCTGTTTAAGGTCGTCTAGGCGGTAACAGGAGAAGCCGATGGAAGCCTTAGGAATCAATCTTGGTCTGTTGATCGTGCAGGTCATCGCCTTCATCATTGTCTTTCTCACGCTTCAGGCTTGGGTGTATAAGCCACTGCTGAACATGATGGAGACGCGCAAGAAGAAGATCGCGCAAGGACTGGAGGATGCGCGCGTTGCCGCGGACGCAAGAGCGGATGCCGAGAAAGAGGCGGCACGCATCCTGGCGGACGCGCACTCGGAGGCCAGCAAGATCGTCCAACAGGCCACTGAGCGGGCAGCCGGCGCGGCGCGCGACTCCAAAGCCGCCGGGGAGGCGGAGGCCGCCAGGGCACGCGAGGCGATCGTGGCCGGAGCGCAGCAGGAACGCAATCGCATTCTCGGAGATCTGCGCGGGCAGGTCGCGGCCCTGGCTGCGGCCGCAACGCAGAGGCTCATCGGACAGACCCTGGACGATAAGCGTCAGCACGCCTTGATAGATGAGTTTTTCTCCGGCACGATGGGCGGCAAGGTTGTCGTGCTCGAGGACGCTTCTTTTAAGGGAGAGTCCGCGGAGGTGACGAGCGCCCTGCCTCTCAACGCGGATGAGCAGGCGGTAGTAAAGAAGGAGCTGCTTTCCAAGGTGAGTGCGCACGCGGTTAGCTTCCTTGTTGACCCTGCCATCCTGGGTGGCCTGGTCGTGAAGGTAGGCGACAAGGTCCTTGACGGATCGGTCGCAGCCAAGCTCGAGGGCCTCAGGCAAAGCCTAAAGTAGGCGGCATCGTTGCAGGAAAAGGGACCCCGGACGCTGGTCGCCGGGGTCCTTTCTCGCATTGTGCCAGTGCACCGACGGCTCTCACAGCGCAGTTCGCTCGGACGGATGAGATCTCCAATGCACAACACCGCGCTTCGGCCACCACGGTTGCACCAGCATGCACAATCGTCGAGAACCCGCATATTGCAGACCTTGATTGTCCGGTGCTTTCCGCGCACAATTGCGGCTCGATAGACCCGGGCTTTGTCAGGCGGTGTGTCATGAATGAAAAGCGCATCCGAGAGGTAATCGAGATCGAGAAGCAGGCGGAGGAAATGCTCGCCCTGGCGAAGCGCGAGGCTGAGCAACTGCCCATCCAGGCTGAAGCGGAGGCCCGGGACCTTCTCGAAAAGGCGCGTGCTTCCGCCCGGGAGGAAGCGCGCAGTATGCTCGAACACGTGGAGGCCGCGGACGACGGGGCTGAAATCATGTCTAAGGCCAAGGAGAGAATGGGGGAAAGCGAGGAGCTGGCCGCGAGGAATATTGAGAGGGCCGTGACCTACGTGCTTGAACGGGTTGTAGGCAAGGCATAGCCTATGGCGGCAGGCGTTTCTGGCTACGCCGCGCTCTGCGCCCGAGTACGCGTGAAGTACTCCCGTCTCCTTGGCGCATCGGAAATGGGCTCCCTGGCGGAGACCGCCGATCTTGGCGCCCTTATCGAAGCTCTCAAGCACACGCAATATGGTCCGGTCCTTGAGGGTCTCAGAGAACGGGAATCAGTCCTCCCAGCCATCATCACGGCTCTACGACGCCGACTGGACGCGGAGGCCCGCAGCGTTATCCAGGCGGCACCAGGCAACTCGCGGCGCGTTCTCGCGCAGCTTCATCGTCGCCACGAGGTGAACAACCTGAAAGCCGTGCTTCGCGGCCTCGCCGATCGGTGAGGAGGAACCGGGCATAGTCGATCAGAAATACCTGCAGTTTGGGCGCGCGTTTGAGCGGGAATTCGTCAGTCAGGCCCCCACTGAGAATCGGACCATCGAGCGCACGTTGGACATTGGCTGGAAACTGCTTTCCGTGCTGCCGCGCGAGGAGCTGACCCGGGTGAGCCGGGAGGAGATCCAGAGCTACCATAGAGGTGAAGATGCCGGCAATTAGCGTTGCGCCGACGAGAACCAACCTTATCCGGGTGAAGAAAGACCTTCTGTTCGCGCGCGAGGGGTATGAAATCCTGGACCGCAAGCGCGAAGTGCTCACGACCGAGCTGGTGCGGGTCGCACACGAGGCGGAAGTGATCCAGAAGGAGGTCTGGGGGTTGCTGGGGACTGCGTATTCGGCTCTGAGGAAGGCGCGGCTTACCCTGGGCAGTGATCGTGTTGAGTGGGCCGCGTTGGCCGCCAGCAAGTCCGTTGACGTGCACCTCAAGTTTCGAGGTACGATGGGCGTGGCGATCCCGGTGATCGGGGCGACGGGCTCCCCCCATGAGATGCTCTACAGTCCCGGCGACACTAATGCCGCGTTGGACCAAGCCAGCGCGGCATTCCGCCAGGTACTGCTTCGAGTTCCGCAACTTTCAATGCTTGAGACGGCGGTCTGGCGGCTGGCGCGCGAGTTGCGAAAAACCCAGCGCCGGGTGAATGCCCTCCAGCATATCTTCATACCGAACTACGAAGCCACGGTCGCCTTCATTGTCAGTTCCCTGGAGGAACGCGAACGCGAGGAGATATTCCGGCTGAAGTGGCTGAAAACGAAGATGGGCCAGGCCGCGGCCAAAGCCGCCCTGCCCGATCGGCAATCCGAAGTTGTCGCCGACGTGGCCTTCGCCAGGAATTGAGTCCGGTGCACAGTTCGCCACAAACGGGCAGCTAGGCGCGAGCACCTCGTTCCTGGGTGATCCGCGTCTACAGCGAGCACATGTGAAATAACGCTTGAAGCCGCCCTTGGCCGCCGGCTGGGGCGGGAGAGTTGTGGGAAAGGAGAAAAAATGAGGATTGGGGTCTTGGGAAGTGGTGCGGTTGGACAGACGATAGGATCCAGGCTCGTGCAGCTGGGGCATGAGGTCATGATGGGATCGCGAGATGCGGCCAATCCGACCGCGATCACGTGGTCCAAGAAGGAAGGCCCGCGTGCCTCGTTCGGTACCTTTGCCAACGCCGCCGCGTTTGCCGAGATTCTGTTCAACTGCACACTGGGTTCGGCGTCGTTGGACGCGCTGCGGCAGGCTGGGGCCGAGAACCTGGACGGGAAGATACTGATCGATACTGCCAATCCGCTTGACTACTCCACGGATACCTGGACGCTGACGGTCTGCAACACGGATTCCCTCGGAGAGCAGATCCAGCGAACTTTTCCCAGGGCGCGCGTGGTAAAAAGCCTTAATACCATGAACTGCATTGTGATGGTGGAACCAGGAAAGCTCGCAGAACGCACTGCCGTGTTTGTAAGCGGAAATGACACTGATGCCAAAGCAGTGGTCATTTCCATCCTGCGCGACTGGTTCGGATGGCAATCAGTGATCGACCTCGGCAATATTGCCACCTCCCGCGGAGTTGAGATGTTCGTGGTCATGTGGCAGAGCCTGCGCATGTGGACATCCTCACATCGGTTCAACATCAAGGTCGTAACCTAGGAGATTGCCCGGCGCAGGTCGTCGACGAGGCTTTTGGCGATAGAATTGCCAGGGCCCTCATTGTTGCTTTGCGACATGGAAAGATCACGTATTGCCCTGGCAGACATCCTCGCACAAATCCCGGCGGACCTGGTCATTTCCGCCATTCCCGCGGCGACGATCACAGGAATCGCCATCGACAGTCGGCGCGTCAGACCTGGCGACCTTTTCGTGGCCCTGCGTGGCGGCACAACAGATGGTCATCGCTTCATCCCGGACGCGATCTCGCGGGGAGCGGCGGCCATTGCGGCGGAAGACGAACCTGGATCCGATGGGACTCCACGGGCGCAGCTGCGGGACTCGCGCCAGGCGCTCAGTTGGATCGCCGCCGCATTCCATGGCTGGCCCGGCCGCCACCTCAGCGTGATTGGTGTTACAGGCACCGATGGGAAGACAACCACTGTAAACCTGATCCATCAAATCCTGGTTGCGGCAGGGATCAAGGCTGGCTTGATCTCAACCGTCAACGCTGTCATGGGCGACACGGAGTTGGACACCGGCTTCCACGTCACGACCCCTGACGCGCACGATGTGCAGGAGTATCTTGGCAGCATGGTGCGCGCCGGCCTCACACATGTTGTCCTGGAGACCACGTCGCATGGCTGGGCACAGCATCGAGTGGATGCCTGCGAGTTCGATGTCGGAGTGGTTACCAATATTACACATGAGCACCTGGATGAGCACGGTTCATACGAAAACTATCGGGCCGCGAAGGCAAGGCTGTTTACGAGCCTAGCCCGCACGGTCGACAAGCCCCAGGGAAATCCGCGGTTTGCAGTCCTGAACCGCGATGACGGTTCTTTCGACTACTTGGCGCGAATAGTCTCCGTCAGCATGGTCAGTTATGGGGTAGGCAGTGGGGCTGACGTGAGGGCAGTCCGCGTCAAAGAACGCGTCAACGGCGTGGATTTCACAGCGGAAGGCGCCGGTTTGCGCGTAGCCATAGCAACGCATTTGCCGGGATTGCACAATGTGGCCAACTGCCTGGCGGCAATCTGCGCCACCGTGGTCGGGCTGGACATTCCGCCGGAGGCCGCTGCAAGGGGCATTGCAGGGCTGCGCGGTGTCCCAGGGCGCATGGAGCGCATCCACATGGGCCAGGAGTTCACGGCGATAGTGGACTTCGCACATACTCCCAATGCTCTGAAAGCCACGCTGGAAACCGCTCGTGGGTTCCTGAGGCGCTCGGGGTCGGACGCTCGGGTGATCGCGGTTTTTGGCTCCGCGGGGATGCGCGATCGTTTGAAGCGCCGGATGATGGCTGAAATTTCAGCCGAGCTTGCGGACCTGACCGTGCTCACGGCGGAGGATCCGAGGACGGAGTCACTGGGCAACATCCTGGCCGAGATGGCTGACGGCGCGCGACTACGGGGCGGACGTGAGGGCGAGACGTTCTGGCGCATCGCCGATCGGGGCGAAGCGATCCGGTTCGCCGTCAACCAAGCCAGGGCAGGGGACATTGTTCTCGCATGCGGCAAGGGTCATGAGCAGTCCATGTGCTTTGGCGGCGTGGAGCATCCGTGGGACGACCGCACAGCACTGCGTGCGGCCCTGGCCGAGCGGCTTGGTATGGCCGGGCCCATAATGCCCTATCTTCCGACGCGTGACGGCAGCGAGGCGGATTGGCTGAGCTAAACCTTGTCGGCCCAACGCGGTTGACGGGCGGCTTCGTTCGACTCGAGCCTCTCAGCGAGGCGCATGTCCAGGGCTTGGCGGCAATCGGTATCGATCAAGACATCTGGCGCCTAATGCCATATGGTGATATCAGGGAACAGGGGGACCTACTGCGCTGGGTGCGGGGACTCCTGGCGCTGGCGGACCAAGGCACGGATATCCCCTTCGCAGTAATTCACCTCGCCTCCGGGCGCGTCGCCGGCGCCACGCGCTACATGGAATTGCGGCCTGCCCACCGCGGCGTTGAGATCGGGGGGACTTGGTACGGAGCCGACTTCCGGAGAACGGCCGTCAACACTGAGTGCAAGTACTTGTTGCTGAGGCATGCCTTCGAGGTGATGGGATGCATCAGGGTGCAATTCAAGACCGACCTGCGGAATGAGCGATCGCAAAGAGCAATTGAGCGCGTCGGCGCGGTCAAGGAGGGCATCCTCAGGAATCACATGATTCTTCCGGACGGAACATACCGGCACTCCGTGTACTACAGCGTGCTTGACTCAGAATGGCCCGCCGTCAAAGTCCGGCTTGAGGAGAAACTAGGTATCTAGGCGGCAAGTCCTGCCTCCGGGCGTGTGAGCGGCGGGCATCGTGCCTAGGCCTCGACCTGCGGCCGCGGGCTTGGCAACGCGGTTTGGCCGATCAGCACAAGCCCAAGTGTGCTGGCGGCGCCAATCACCAAGCCACCGAGCCAGATGGCCTGGCCACCGATGGTGTCGTTGAGAAGCCCGCCGATGAGCGGTGCGAGCGTACGTGCCAAGCCCCAGGAAAGCCAGTAGACGCTCATGTAGCGGCCGCGCAGGTCCGCCGGGGCGAGATCGGCAACGTACTTGCTTGCGGTCGGCACCAAGATCAGCTCCCCCATCGTAAGAACTACCATGCTGAGCCAGAAACCCCAGAAACCGCTCATGAGGGCGACACTGCCGGTTCCGCACGCGTATACGAGCATGCCGACTGCTGCCACGCGGAGGGCCCGATGCCGTCGAGTGATCTCGGTGACCGGGAACTGGAGGAAGACGCACATAAGGGCATTGGTGGTTGGGATCCAACCATACAGACTCTCCGGCAATCCATAGTTGGATTTGGCGTAGATTGGCAGCAGGATCCATAGCATGGTTGGCGCTATCAAGCCAAGGCCAGTGACTGCTGTGAATCCTAGGTAGGATCGGTCGCGGATCACGCGGCCGTAGCCCGGGGTGTCTCCTGCCCGACGATCTCCACTGGCCGCCGCTGTTTCCCGGCTCGGTGACCTCACCAGCGTCTCGCGGGCCAGGAGGAATAGGAGCAAGCTGTATGCAAGAAATCCTGAGGTGGCAGCATAGAACGCCAACTGGTAGGATCGCGATGCCAGAAATCCCCCAATCGCCGGCCCCAGTGCAAAAGCCGCGTTGAGGGCGATGCGACTGATAGCGTAGGCATTTGTTCGCTGTTCGGAGGGGACCAAGTCTGCCAACATGGCATCCGCCCCGACTTGGTAGAGCGGTGTGGCAAAACCGATCACGATCATCAAGATCAGGAATTGTTGGTACGTGCCAGCGCTCATCAGGAAGAAGTATGCCAGGCCGTGGATCGTGAGGCTGATGTTCATGACCGTCTTACGACCAATCCTATCTGCCATCGTTCCTGCGACCAGCGATGCCAGCAAGCCTGTGCCTGCATTCACGGAGATGAGGGGCGCGACCACACCTAGAGGCAGATCTAGGCGCTTGGTGGCATAGATTAGGATGAACGGCCAAATCATGCTGCCCCCGGCGGTGCTCAGCACGACGCCCGTGACCATCAGCCAGAATTGGCGCGGGTACTGCCCGAACGCGGCAGTCAGCCTTTTCTGCGTCAATCCTGCTCCCCTGCCATCTGGCTCTCCAAAAAGAAACTTGCCGCCCGGATCTGGTGCGGCAAGTCTACTCTGGACCTGGGCCTAGCCTCGACGGTCTCCGCCGGGGCGATCTCTATCACGCCCACGGCCGTTCCCGCCCCGCGGTCCACCTCGAGAACCGCCTCCGCCTGGCCGGCGCTGATCTTTCTCTCGAGCCTCATCCGCCGTCCATCCTTCGAGCACGGCTTGACGTGAAAGCCGGATCTTGCCCTGTGGATCGATATCGGTGACCATGACGGTTATCTCATCACCCATGCCCACCACATCTTCGACCCTGTTGACCCGCTCGGTATCCAGCTGGGAGATGTGGACCAAGCCGTCCACCCCCGGCAGGATCTCAACGAATACCCCAAAATCAGCGATGCGAACGACCTTGCCCGTATAGATGTTGCCTACCACGGCCGATTCGCCGAGGGCCTCGACGCGTTCCTGAGCTACCTTGGCGCCCACCCCGTCGGTCGAAGCAATGTATACGGTTCCGTCTTCCTGAACGTCGATCTTGGTGCCAGTCTCCTCCTGGAGGGATCTGATGTTCTTGCCGCCGGGACCGATGAGAGCGCCGATCTTGTCAATCGGGATCTTGACAGTGATGATCCGCGGCGCGTGGGGCTTCAGTTCGCTGCGGGGGGCATCAATTACGGCCAGCATATTGCTCAAGATGGCCATTCGCGCCTCTCGTGCCTGCGCCAAGGCCTCAATCATCATTTTCGCATCAAGCCCGGAGATCTTGATGTCCATCTGAAGGGCGGTGATGCCCTGCGCGGTGCCGGCCACTTTGAAGTCCATATCTCCCAGGTGATCCTCGGTGCCCTGGATGTCGGTCAGGATCCGGTATCTGCCGGTCGAATCCGATACGAGGCCCATGGCTACGCCCGCGACGGGCGCCTTGATCGGAACGCCCGCATCCATCAGCGCCAGCGTGGAGCCGCAGACGGAAGCCATGGACGTCGAACCATTCGAGGACAGGACCTCTGAGACAATGCGAATCGTATACGGGAAAGTCTCTTCCGACGGAATTACAGGCTCCAAGGCACGCTCCGCCAGGGCCCCATGACCCACTTCGCGCCGGCTTTGTCCTCGCAGCGGCTTCACCTCCCCGGTCGAAAACGGGGGGAAGTTATAGTGGTGCATGTAGCGCTTGGTGTCCGTCGGTGTGAGCGTGTCCAGCCGCTGCGCCTCGCCCAGGGTGCCAAGAGTAGCGAGTGAGAGGACTTGCGTTTCACCTCGGGTGAACAAGCCCGAGCCGTGTGCCCGGGGGGAGAGTCCGATTTCACACCAGATGGGGCGAACCTCCTTAGGAGCGCGGCCATCAGGGCGCTTCCCGACCGCCAAAATGCGCTCCCGGACGATGCGATGCTCTGCCTCCCCAAATGCGGACTTCACAGCGATGTCCTGGGGATAGCCGGATCGATCGGCTCCGTCCGATACTGTGCTCATTTCGCCGACCACGGCCTCTAGCAAGGCATCCATGCCTGAGGAAAACTCGTTCTTGGTCAGCGGCCTATCAAGCAGGCTATTCATGGGCTCGGAAACGCGCTCGAGGACTCTCTGTTGCAGCGCGGTGTCTGGCACGGTGATCGTCGGCTCGCGTTTGGGCTTGCCGACCTCCGCGGCCATCTTGAGCTGCGCGTCGATGAGTGGCTGGATCGCCTTGTGGCCAAGCTCCAGCGCCTCGGCCATAACCTCCTCGGGAACCTCATTTGCGGCGCACTCGACCATCAGAATTGCGTCACGCGTACCTGCCAGGCGCAGGTCGAGATCGGAGGCATCGATCTCCGTGAAGGTAGGGTTGACCAGGAACTTGCCGCCCACACGCCCCACGCGCACGGCGGCAACGGGCCCGCCCCACGGAATGTCAGAGATCATAATGGCAGCCGAGGCCGCGTTTATGGCGAGTATGTCCAGCGGATTGTCCGCATCGGCTGAGAGTGAGAACATCATGACTTGAACCTCGTTCCGCATTCCGTGCTGGAACAGCGGTCGCAGCGGCCGATCGGTAAGGCGCGCTGTCAGGGTCGCGTCGGTGGATGGACGACCCTCGCGGCGAAAGAACGACCCCGGGATCTTGCCGCCGGCGTACAGCCGCTCCTCGTATTCCACGGAGAGCGGAAAGAAGTCGATGCCCTCTCGTATGCCGCCCATGGTGGCCGCGGCAAATATGATGGAATCGCCGAGGCCTACGGTGACGGCACCACCAGCCTGGCTGGCCAGCTTGCCGGTTTCGAACATGACGGTGCGGGTGCCCACGGTGGCAGTGTATCGTTTGGATTCTGGTTTCATTCAGTTGTCTCCGTTGGCAGAGATGGGACCACGCAGCCGCGACAAGTCGCCCGCCGTTCCCCAATCGAACAGCGCCAGCTCGCCAATTAGAATGTCGGCTTTGCTTGGGTCAGCCAACCCTGCTCTCTAGTTCCGCCTGGTCAGGGACTGAAGAGTGGGGGCAACGGAGTTGCCAGCACTGTTCAATTCCTGCCCGACGGCTTATCTTCGCAGCCGGCCACTGCAGCCAGCTCCCAAAGATGAAAAGACAAGTAGATGGTGTCTACCTTCTACTCCGGCTTCCTCGACCTACTTGTGCCTGAGACTCAAGTTTTCCGTGATCCCCAGATAGCGCGGGTAGTCCGCACGGCGGAGGTATGCCAACATTCTCCGGCGGTGTCCCACGAGCTTGAGCAGCCCGCGCCGACACGATTCGTCGTGTTTATTGTTGCGCAAGTGCTCCGTCAATTGCTGAATGCGAGCCGTGATAATGGCGACCTGGACTTCCGGCGATCCGGTATCGGTCTCGTGACGATGGTAGTCCTTGATGAACTTGGCTTTTGTTTCTTTCGCAAGTGGCATGACGTGTGCGTCCTTCTCCAGTTGTTATGCAGGTCTCCATGTCCGCAGTGCTAACCGCGGGACAGGACCAGTCACGTGGAGGAAGTATACCAGAAAACGCCGGGCTGTTCCACGGCGCACGCGAGCCCTATCGGGTTGGATCAATTACACTGTCCAAGCTCAACACGGCGGCAGTCCGTGCCGGAATACGCAACCTGAGCATGTGGCCTGGCAGAATTTCGGCGTATCCGGAAAGTGCCCTGGGAGTGTCCCCCGATTGCGTGGGGACGTCCAGCTCCACTTCGCGGGCCTCTTCGCCAGCATTGAGGACCGAGATGGTTCGATCGCCCCCGAGCCTGCGCTGGAAGGCGTAAACCGCGTCATCGGCGTACAGACGTATGAAGCTACCCCAGCGCAGCCCTCTCCGAGAATGCCGAAGCTGGATCAGGCTCCTGGCTAGTCCACGCAGCTCGTGGTTCCAGGCGGTCTCGGTCCATAAGAACGAGCGGCGGCACGAGGGATCGTGGCCCCCTGCAAGCCCAATCTCATCTCCGTAGAATATGCATGGTGCGCCTGGAAACGTGAGCAGGAAAGTGAGGGCCAGTCTCAGGCTGGCCAGATCTCCGCCGGCGCAGGTCAAGAAGCGTGGAGTGTCGTGGCTGTCGAGCGGATTCAGTTGCACTCGGGTAACCTCGGACCCGTAGAGCCCCATCAACCAGTCGATCCGGTCGGCAAAAGTGCGCGCATCCATTGGCTGAATCTGTCCCCTGAGGCCGCTCGCTCTCGACGTCTCTTCTAGGTCGAGGTGATCGCCGGCGAAGAAGCTGATGCAGGCGGCGGTAAGCGGGTAATTCATGCTGGCGTCGAATTGATCGCCCTTCAGCCAGCGGCTCGCATCCTGCCAGATCTCGCCGACAATATACGACTCAGGATTGACCGCCCGCGCTCGCTGTCGGAACTCCTGCCAGAACGAATCATCGTCGATCTCACCGGGGACATCCAGGCGCCAGCCATCAATTCCGAACCTGATCCAGTTCTCGGCGACACCGAATATGAATTCACGCACCGCAGGGGAATTTGTGTTGAACTTGGGCAGTGCGGGCAAATTCCACCAGCCCTGGTACCCAATGGCACTCAGGCTGCCTTCCTTCTGGATTGCCTTCCATTCCTCGGACGAGGGATATGCACCCCAGTGCCTCCGTCCGACCAGGCGATTGGCGTCGAAATGAAACCAATCCACGTAGGGCGATGCTGCTCCGTTTTCCAGCGTGTGATGAAACTGCCAGAATCCGCGACTGGCATGGTTGAACACGCCGTCGAGGACAATCCGCATGCCCCGACTGTGGACCTCGTCCACGAGTTCCCTGAGAGCATGATTGCCGCCCAGCAGGGGATCAACGTTGAAGTAGTCGTACGTGTGGTAGCGATGATTCGAGGCGGATGCAAATACCGGCGTGAGGTAAAGGGCATTGATCCCCAAGTCCTGCACGTAGTCCAAATGCTCGATCACACCATAGAGGTCGCCGCCCTTGAAGCCGTGAGCCGTGGGAGGGGACTCCCAAGCCTCGAGGTTGAGGCCAAGCTTGGAAACCCGAGAGGACTTAGCGAATCGATCGGGGAATATCTCGTAAAAAACGGAGTCGGTCACCCACTTGGGGGTATCCATACCTCGTCCTCGCCCTGGATATTGTGGGATAGCCGTGCACGGGGGCGGGCCGCCCGGCCCTGCAGCCGGCCAAGGTGCCACAGGCCACAGACGGCCCGATCCACCGGGAACTCCCTGTACGCACTCGGGCGACGCAACTGCCCCCGGCTGCAGAACTAGTAGATCGCCTGTTCAGTCGCCGCGTCGAAGACATGGAGTTTTTCCATGTTCAGGGCCACCTCCGCCCGGTTGCCGACGCGCAGCTGTGAGCGAGGATCGACGCGGGCCACAAAGGTGTTCTCCCCCGCAACGAGATACAGGAGAATCTCATTGCCCATGAGTTCGGTCACGTCCACTTGCGCGGTTACCTTGGCGGCTGCGATGTTCGGTGGGACGAGCTGCACATCATGGATGTCCTCAGGGCGGATGCCGATCACGACATTTCTTCCGACGTACGGTTCAAGAGTTTTGGAACGCTCGGCAGGAATGGGCACCTGGAATTCTCCGCTGTCAGCAAAGAGTCCGCCGTCGGATCGTACAGTTGCAGGGAAGAAATTCATGGCGGGTGAGCCGATGAAGCCGGCGACGAAGAGATTCGCCGGCTGGTTGTAGAGATTCTGCGGGGTATCCAGCTGCTGGAGCCTACCTCTATTGATGACCGCGATGCGAGTGGCCATGGTCATCGCCTCCATCTGGTCATGCGTCACATAGATGAAGGTCGTCTGCAGTTGATTATGGATCTTGCTAATCTCGGCGCGCATCTGGACGCGAAGCTTTGCATCCAGGTTCGAAAGCGGCTCATCGAACAGGAAGACCTTTGGTTCCCGCACTATGGCCCTGCCGACCGCCACGCGTTGGCGCTGACCGCCCGAAAGCTGCCGGGGCTTTCGTTTGAGCAGCTCGGTTATGCCGAGAGTGGCCGCCGCTTTCTCGACCCTGGCTCTGATCTGATCCTTCGGCACCTTTCGCAGCTTGAGACCGAACGCCATGTTGTCGAACACCGAAAGATGGGGATACAGGGCGTAGGATTGAAAGACCATGGCTATGTCGCGGTCCTTCGGCGCCACATCATTCACAACGCGGTCAGCAATCATGATTCGTCCGCTGGTGATCTCTTCAAGCCCGGCCAGGCAGCGCAGTGCTGTTGTCTTGCCGCAACCAGATGGCCCGACAAGGACGAGGAACTCCCGGTCATCGGCCCGGATATTCAGGTCATCGACTGCTACCATTTCTCCAAATCTCTTCGTGACGTGTTCGTACGTGACGCTGGCCATGATCATAGCCTCCTGTTCGTTGAGTATCGTGCCCCAAATATACCCCAATCAAGCACGCCACGGGAACAGCCAGGCACGAGGCAACCAGAGCGCCATCTAGACGCCCGGCCCGAGGAGTCGACGCTTTGGAGAGCCCTACTTCTGGGTTCGCGCCTTGGCCGCCGTGATGAGGCCGACGAACAGCGGATGCGGTTTCATGGGCCGGGATAGGAACTCAGGATGGAACTGGCTACCAAGCATGTACGGATGATCAGTCAACTCAGCGATTTCCACCAGTCTTCCGTCGGGGGAGAGACCGGAGAAGATCATGCCCGCCTTCTCAAACTCCCTGCGATAGGCGTTGTTGAACTCGAATCTATGGCGGTGGCGTTCCTCCACCAGGGAGGTAGGGTAGACCGCAGCGGCCTTGGTCCCGGGTTGCAGCACACACGGATAGAGTCCCAGGCGCATCGTTCCGCCTATGTCGCTGATCGACCGCTGCTCAATCATCAGATCGATCACGGGCGCTGAAGTGCTGCGGTCGAATTCGGTCGAATTGGCATTCTCGTGATCCAGTACGTGCCGGGCGAACTCCACGGTCATTACCTGCATGCCCAGACAGAGTCCCAGATATGGCACCTTCTTCTCTCGGGCAAAGCGCGCGGCCATGATCTTGCCCTCAATTCCCCGTGAGCCAAAACCGCCCGGGACGACGATGCCGTCTGCCTGTTGCAGGATGTCCCAACCCTTGTCCTTCTCCAGATCCGCGGAGTGTATCCAGCCGATTTCGACCTCCACTTGGTTGGCTATGGCGGCATGATTGAGGGACTCCCGGACAGACATATAGGCGTCCTGCAGTTCAACGTACTTCCCCACCAGGGCGATCTTGATCGCCGGTCTTGCCTTGCGGACGGAATCCACAAGGCGTTGCCAGGGTTGCATACTTGGCTGGCGGACGGCGTGGATGCGGAGTTTCTCGACCAGGTATTCGCCAACTCCTGCCTTTTCCAATAGCAGGGGCACCTCATAGAGCACATCCGTGGTGACCAGGGGAACGACCGCTCGGTTCTCCACGTCGCAGAAGAGAGCGATCTTATCGCAAATGCCGTCCTCAATTGGGTGATCAGACCGGGCGATGATCATGTTCGGAGATATGCCGATCGACCGGAGCGCAGACACAGAGTGCTGGGTCGGTTTTGTCTTCAGCTCGCCGGTTGCCCGAATGTAAGGCATCCACGTGACGTGCACAAAGAACACGTTTTCCCGCCCGACCTCATTTCGCAGCTGGCGGAGGGCCTCAAGGAACGGCTGAGACTCGATATCCCCTACCGTGCCACCAATCTCTACCAGAACGATCTCCGCGCCAGTCTCCTTTGCCACCAGCGCGATGCGGCGCTTGATCTCATTTGTGATGTGGGGAATGACCTGGATCGTGCCCCCGAGAAAGTCCCCGCGCCGTTCCTTTGAGATGATATCCGCGTAGACCTGGCCGCTGGTGAAGTTGCTGACACGGGTCAGGCGGATGTCAGTGAAGCGCTCATAGTGGCCGAGATCAAGGTCGGTCTCGGCGCCGTCGTCGAGCACAAAGACCTCACCGTGCTGGTAGGGGGACATGGTCCCCGGATCGACATTGATGTACGGATCCAGTTTTTGCATCGTGACATTGAAACCGCGCTCTTTCAAGATCAGCCCTGTCGCTGCCGCCGTCACCCCCTTTCCAACTGACGAAACCACACCGCCCGTGAAGAAGACGTACTTTGTCGTCACGTGTCAACTCCTGACCCGCAGCCTGCGGGACGCGACATCGCCCAGCCATGCGTTCGCCGGTACCAAAGGCGATGGGGAGGGCGCTTGAGCCCTCCCCATCGGGGATTGTGACGCTGAATTGGGGGCATCCAGCCACTCTGTCATCCGACCAGTTTCGTGATGTCCTCTGCCGCCCGGCGCATCTCGAGGAAGATCAGGCCCAGCTTTGCGTCCTGGCGTGCCAAGGCGGTCAGGACCGCCTCGGCACCCACCGAAGTGAGCACGATCGCGCCGGCGCCGCCCTTGATGTACACCTGTTCAAGGCTGCCGCGGCCCAGTTCACTTGCGATGCGCTCGCCCAGACTCAGCATAGCGGCCGACATCGCCGAGACCCGGTCCTCCTCAACGCCCTGTTGGAGGGCAGACGCCATGATCAGACCGTCTACTGAGACCACCGCAGACGCCTCGATATCTGGCGCCGCTGCCTGCATAGAGCGTAGACGCTCTACCATCTGCACTGATCTGGAATCGGCCATTCGTTACGCTCACGGAAGTTCACCGCACGAGTGTACCACCAAATTTGACCGTGTCTGGCCTTCATGTTAAACTAACATGTTGGCATTCCGGCAGCACCGCGTTCGGACCTCGCCCCCGGTCGTACGGATAGGTGCAGCCACTACCTAGCGATCTCGCCATCTGTGTATGCCCCGATCTCAGGAGCCCAATCGTGGCCAACTTGTACTCGGACGTGACCTTGTCAATCCTGCGCCGGGCGACGGCACTTGCCACTTTGGTGGCTCTGACCCTGGGCTCGCCGCCGGCGGCCGCGCAGACTGCCACCAGGACCGCGATCAATGCGCCTGGCACGGGCGATGTCCTGCAGGGGAGTGTGAATATCCGTGGAACTGTGAGCGCCCAGTCGTTCTTGTCGGCTGAGCTGGCGTTTGCCTATGCAAACGATCCAAGCAACACATGGTTCACATTCGCCGAAGGTCTTCAACCCGGCGTGGATGTCGAGTTGGCGATTTGGGACACCCGGGTCATCAGCGATGGCGACTACCTGTTGAGGCTGCGGCTGAATACCCTTGACGGCACCGTGGAGGATGCGATGATCGATGTCCAGGTTCGAAACTATACTTCCGCAAGCGTCCCACTGCCAGTGCCGACTTTGACCGACCGGCCATCCCTGCAGTTGGAGACCCCGATTTCAGTCCGCGCAACGCCGACTCTTGTCCGCGTTGATCCATCGACGCCCACGCCGCTTCCGGCCAATACCGCATCGCTGAGCCCAACGACGGTCTTCGGGGGCTTTTCTCGTGGAGCGATGGCAATCGCAGCGGCATTCCTCATCGTCGGGGTTCTCCTGATTAGACGTCGCCGTTGATCGGACATGAGCGTTCGCAACAATGGATGAGTCGCACTACATAATCATCGGCCTCGGAAATCCCGGGCGTGAGCACATTGGAACCCGCCACAATGTAGGCTTCGTTCTGATTGACCGGCTGGCAATACGGCTGGCGGCCCGAGGTATGCGGCTGCAGTCAGATGCTTTGGTCACGACGGCGAGTCACGAAGGCAGGAAGATCCTGCTAGCCAAGCCCCAGACGTATATGAATCTCTCAGGGAGATCGGTGCAGGGCCTGGCCCACTTCTACAGATCGCCCTTGGAGCACATCCTGGTTGCTCATGACGACCTGGATCTGCCGTTGGGCACACTTCGACTGCGGCCGGGCGGAGGACCCGGCGGACAAAAGGGCGTGGCATCAACGATCGAAATGCTTGGCACCAAGGAATTTTCGCGACTTCGGATCGGGATCGGACGACCGCCTGGCCGGATGAACCCTGCCGCGTTCGTCCTGCAGGAGTTCGCTCGCGACGAAATGGAATCGGTCTCCGAGGTGCTGGATCGGGCTGCGCAGGCAGCTCTGGCTTTCGTCATCGACGGAATCCACTCTGCCATGAATCGATTCAATCGGGAATCAACCGAGAACTAGGGCGTTTCTGCGGCTCAGCTTCCGGCGGCGAAAACATCTGGTTTCCGTGGACGTATTGCTTTCGAGAATCCGTGAATACCACCCCTATCAGCAGCTCCTGGCGGCGCTGCGCGCCGGAGAACGTATTGCTGCGCTGGGGCTACCGCGGGCGGCACGCCTGCCAACCGTTGCCGCCTTGCGTCACGATCTCAACCGGCCGATGCTCCTCCTGACTGATCGGGCGGACCATGCGCTCGCGCTCTGGGAGGAATTGGAGTTCTGGACCTCACAGCGGCGCTTCCTGGTCGCCGAGCCAAATCCGCTCTTCTACGAGAGGGCCCCCTGGAGCAGCGCCGTCCGCCACGAACGGCTGCAGGCCCTAATCGGGCTCGTAGCTGATGGATTGCCTCTCTCGAGTCAGGGGTCCAGCCCTGCGCTGGTGATATCTTCGGCGCGTGCACTGATGACGCGTACAATGCCGCCAGATGTTTTTATGGCGGCATGTCGGGAATTCAGAACTGGCATGGGCCAGCGGCCGGAAGCGGCCCGGCGCGAGTTGATTGCCGCTGGCTACTCGCGGGTCAATACTGTGGTTGAGCCAGGGCAGCTCGCGAGCCGCGGGGGCCTACTTGATGTGTGGCCGCCGGGGGAATCGATGCCTGTTCGCCTGGAGTTCCTGGGTGATGAAATCGAGTCTCTCCGGACATTCGATCCGGCATCTCAACGGACGATCGCCCTGCTTGGCTCAATCATGGTAACGCCGGCGCGCGAATTCTTGATGCCTGCATCCACGAGTGCCACGCCCTCGCCGAGCGGCGCCCAGGAAGCGTCAGAATTTGACATCCCCCTCATCCACGGTTCGAGTGCAAGTGTTCTAGACTACCTGAGCCCCAGCGCCTTCGTCATCATGGACGATCGCTCAACTGTGGAAACCATGATGGAGGAACTCGAGCATCAGGCCGTGGAACTTCGCCAGGCCTCCATTGACGACGGGAGTCTGCCGCACGATTTTCCCTTGCCGTACGTCACGTGGTCGGAACTCCGAGATCAGTTGGACTCCCTGCATTCTGTGGTACTCGGGCATGCTGAATCCGAACCCGGTTTGACGAACGCTCGCGAACTCGGTCTCGCGTCCGGCTTCCGACACGACGAACGCTTTGGTGGCAGACTAAAGCCATTTATGGAGTCTCTGCGGCGCTTCCAGGTGGAGGGCGAGGAGACAATAGTTGTTTCACGGCAGCGCGCACGGTTGGCCGAGCTGTGGCGAGAAATCTCCGAGCGCCCGGAACCGATGCCGACGGCCCCTGTCGGGCAGGGTCCGCAGTTCATCGAGGCCTCCCTACATGAGGGATTCGTCCTGGGCCGAACTCACCTTATCACCGATTCGGAGATCTTCGGCTGGGAGCGCCCCGCCGCCCGATCCAGGCAGCGCGTCGCCGCCGAGGCGCCGGAGTCAGTCTATTCGGATCTGAGGCTAGGCGACCATGTGGTGCACATCGACCACGGCGTGGCGAGGTATCTGGGTCTTGTGCGGCGCAATCTGGATGGACGCGAGCGCGAGTACCTGGCCCTGGAGTACGATGCAGGCGGGGAGCTGTACGTACCCGTGCATCAGGCCGACAGGCTCACACGCTATGTCGGAGCCGAAGGAATTGAGCCGACGCTTGACCGGCTCGGAGGCCAGGAATGGCACGAGAAGAAAGGACGCGTCCATGGAGCGGTGCTCCACGTCGCCAAGGAGATGCTGGAGTTGCACGCGCGGCGCACCGTTGCGGCCGGACACGCATTTGGATCGGATACCGCGTGGCAAGCGGAGCTGGAAGACAGTTTCCCGTACGTCGAGACGAAAGACCAAGTAAGGGCGCTGGAGGAGATCAAGCGCGACATGGAAGTCGCGCGACCCATGGATCGCCTGCTGTGCGGGGACGTCGGCTATGGAAAGACGGAACTAGCCTTGAGGGCGGCCTTCAAGGCGGTAGTAGGCGGCAAGCAGGCGGCGGTGCTTGTCCCCACCACCGTTCTTGCTCAACAGCACTATGAGACGTTTCTGCAGCGGCTTGCAGCCTTTCCACTGAAGGTTGAGATGCTTTCGCGCTTTCGCTCCCCAAAAGAGCAGGCCGAAATCCTGCTCAGGCTGGAGCTTGGGGAGGTCGATATCGTGATCGGTACGCACCGACTGCTTTCCGCGGACGTCCAATTCAAGGAACTTGGGCTTGTCATCATTGACGAGGAGCAGCGGTTCGGCGTATCGCACAAGGAGCACCTCAAGCAGCTCCGGACGGAAGTGGACGTCCTCACGCTTACGGCAACACCTATTCCGCGCACGCTCTACATGGCACTTACCGGCGTTCGTGATATCTCGAACTTGAACACACCTCCCGAGGAAAGGATGCCGATCGTCACCCACGTGGGCCCGTATTCCCCCAAGCTTGCCCGCCAGGCCATATTGCGTGAGCTGGAGCGCGGGGGTCAGATCTTTTTCGTCCACAATAGGATCAACACGATTGAGGCTATGCGGATCCACCTTTCACAGCTAGTCCCGGAGGCCCGTATCGAGGTTGGACATGGGCAAATGCCGGAACATCATCTGGAAGACGTGATGCACAGATTCAACCGGGGGCACACTGACGTCCTGCTTTCGACAACGATCATCGAGTCCGGCTTGGACATCCCCAACGCAAACACACTGATCGTGGATCGCGCCGACACCTTCGGCCTAGCGCAGCTCTATCAGCTGCGGGGCCGTGTGGGGCGAGGGGCGGTGCGCGCCTACGCCTACTTCTTCCGGCACCGGAAGCTGATGCCCACGCTCGATGCACAACAGCGGCTGGACGTTATCGCTGAGAACACGGAGCTGGGCTCGGGCTACTCGATCGCAATGCGAGATCTGGAGATTCGAGGCGCCGGTGAGCTCCTTGGGACACAGCAGCACGGGCACATTCAGGCAGTAGGATTCCATCTCTATACGCGCCTACTTGCCGATTCGGTGCGTGAGCTTCGACGCGGCCAGGCAGTGGCTGAGCGAGCTGGAGGCCCCGCAACACCCGAAGACCGTGTGGTCTGGACCGGCCTGAGTCGCCCGATATCCATGCCCGTAGCGGTCGATCTGCCTCTGGCCGCGGGCATTCCCGCAGACTACATCGCGGACACTGATCTGCGATTGCGACTCTACCGGCGCATCGCAGACCTGCGCGATGAGGCCGAGTTGGACGCGCTGGCCAGCGAATTCGCTGATCGCTTTGGCCCCCTCCCGGAAATGCTCCTGCACCTCCTGTACCAGATGAGGATCAAGCTGCGGGCGGAGCGTGCCGGACTGAGTTCAGTGGCGTGGGAGTCCGGCCAGATCGTGCTGCGCTACCCTGCTGGGGAGAACGGCAGGAATGGGGCTCGGCTGAACGACCTGGGTCCGGGGATCCGCGGAGGGAAGGGGGCGTATTGGTGTGCCTTTGGGAAGGATCCGGACTGGACGTCCAGACTTCTGGCCGTGCTGCACTCACTCCCGGTTCAATAGTACTTTTCAATCCCACCGAAGCCGAATTTCTCTTACTGCTCCGTCATATTGATGAAGTATTCAAGATGCTTCTTGAACTCAGTAGGGCGGCTCCGTGCCCCTTCCAATGAAGGCGACGCGACTACGCTTGGAGGCCGGTGAGAAGCGCCGATAATTCTTCCAAGCCAACCCGTGGGCCTTGATGGCTTCCAGGATATCGTCGGCGATGTCGAATTTCCCCAAGTCCAGTCCGCTCAGTTGGGCCAGGGCCTGCTCTATGATCTTCCCCTCAATCGCCAGCCGGCGCAAACACTCCTTGTCCGCCCGTTAGTACGAGCTGCCGTGCTTCCCAGGTGTAAACGGCTGGGCGAAGCGATCACAATCGAGGCTCTTCACGTTGCTGTCGACCCATCCGAAGCATAGCGCCTCCCCGACGGCGTCATATTGCGCGATTCGAGGCTTTCCGGAGCTTTTCCTGAAGTAGATCAGCCAAACCTCGGTTGCCGTCTTGTAGTTGTGTCGCAGCCACCGCCGCCAAGGGGCCCGATCGGCGAAGTACTTGGTCGTCGCACCGCCTGGCGCATTCCTAGGTACGCTTTGGCGAGTGCTAGTCGTCATCGTGCGCGGTCCGACCGGATCTTGGGGCTTATGGCAACCCGGGGATGCTGCGGCCCCAGTGATCTCCGTAGTCGGGCACCAGGCGCACATATTCGCCGTCCATGAGGGGTGATGAGATCATGAAATCCGCGGATGCCCGATTGCATGCGATGGGGATATTCCAGACCGCCGCCATCCGCAGCAACGCCTTCACATCCGGATCGTGCGGCATTGGTTCAAGCGGATCCCAGAAGAAGATCAGGAAATTGACCTGATCGTCGACGATCATGGCGCCGACTTGCTGGTCTCCACCCAGGGGTCCACTCTGCAGCCTATGGATCTTGAGTCCGAGCTCCCGCTCCAACAGGTCGCCCGTGGTTCCGGTGGCGTACAACTCGTGGTGCGCCAAGAGCTCGCGGTTGAACTTCGCCCATTCGACAAGATCGGACTTCTTGTTATCGTGCGCAACCAAGGCGATACGCTTGTCCGGCGCCATGTCGATTTCTCTGTGCGTCATGATTCACTCCGTTTGGTACTTATGGTAGTATAGCATGGCCGAAAATCCAGTCACAAGCATTCGGCCAGCACTCGTCGTTGAGGACAGCCCATGCTTATGCACTTGAAGGATCTGCTCATTGGGCCGGCGCTTCCCACGCAGGCTTCTGCACACAAGCGGCTTGACAAGATCCGGGCGCTGGCCGCATTCTCCCCGGACGCCTTGGCTTCCATTGCCTATGCCAATCAGGAGATCTACCTTGGCCTGATCGTTGCAGGTAGCGCCGGACTGGTGTACGGCTGGCCCGTGAGCGTGGCTATTGCGGGCCTGCTGGCAATTGTGGCGCTGTCGTACTACCAAACCATTCATGCCTATCCTTCCGGCGGTGGGTCCTACGTAGTTGCCCGCTCGAATCTGGGGATCCTCCCAGGTCTGGTCGCGGCCTCTGCGCTGTTGATCGACTATCTTCTGAATGCGGCGGTAAGCTTGACCGCGGGCATTGCTGCCATCGCTTCTGCGTTTCCGGACTTGTGGCCGTATCGAGTGGTTCTCGCCGTGTTCTTGCTCTTGGTGATTACATTGCTCAACCTCCGCGGCCTGCAGGAGACGGGAACGGTCATGGCTGTCCCCGTATATTTCTTCATCGCGACCTACTTGGTGCTCATCCTCCTGGGACTCATTCGCCTTGTAGTGCAAGGACCAACCGAGGTACAGGCCATGACCGTTCCGGGAACCCAGACTGTGACGGTCTTACTTATTCTGCACGCATTCTCGACGGGATGTACCGCACTTACGGGGATAGAGGCCATCAGCAACGGCGTGCCATCGTTTCAGCAACCGGAATCAAGAAACGCAGGACGAACGTTGATGGTGATGGCGCTCTTGATGGCGATACTTTTCCTGGGCACAAATGCGCTCACGCATTTCTTGTCCGTGACGGCCGGTCCCCAGGAGACCATTCTGTCTGCCCTGGCGCGGCGCCTGGTGGGAACAAATGTGTTCTACTATATTATCCAGTTTGCCACCCTGGCAATCCTGACGGTGGCGGCCAACACCAGTTTTGCCGGATTCCCCAGGCTGGCCGCCATCGTGGCACGCGATGCGTACCTGCCGCGGCAATTGAGCAGTCTGGGAGACCGACTGGGCTTCACGAACGGTGTCGTGCTTCTTAGCGCAGGCACTGCCGCGCTCATCATCCTGTTTGCGGGCGACACCCATGCATTGGTGCCCCTGTTTGCCGTTGGAGCATTTCTGGCCTTCACGCTTTCCCAGGCCGGCATGGTTCTGCACTGGCTCAAGGAGGGTGGCCCATCTTCATACGGCAAGGCCTTCATCAATGGACTGGGAGCCGTGGCAACCGGCGTCGCGCTCCTGGTAGTTGGCTTCAGCAAGTTCGCCGAGGGTGCCTGGATCACAATCCTGCTCGTTCCGTTGATCGTGCTTGCCTTCCAGCGCGTGCATGGTCATTACCAAGAAGTGCGCCAGCAGCTCTCGCTGCACGGACTACCGCCATCCCTGCGGCCGATTGCGCCCGCTCGTGTAGTGGTGCCGATCTCCGGTGTGCACCGCGGTATCGTCAATGCCGTGCTCTTTGCACAGTCCATCTCGTCAAGAGTGACCGGTGTTTATGTTGAACTGGAACCTGGAAGCGGCACCAAAGTGGAACAGGAATGGGAGGAGTGGTGGCCGGATCTACCCCTGGTGGTGGTGCCCTCCCCATATCGCTCTCTCGTCCGCCCGCTGCTCGATTTCCTGGAGCGGACGGACGCAGAACATAATGATGGCCAGCTGGCGGTCGTAGTACTGCCAGAATTCGTTACCACACACTGGTGGCAGAACTTGCTGCACAACCAGACCGCAATACTCGTCAAGGCCGCACTGCTCTACGGACGCCGCAAGACGGGCGGGGAAAGACTCGTTGTCGACGTACCATACCACTTGAGGAAATAGGCTACAGGCGCCTTTGACAGTCTGCAGTTCGGGCATGTGGCATTTGGCGGCCGGTTGCCGGAGGATTCCGAGCTCGATCACGATCAATCGGGACGAGAACACCCAGTACGTTGGCGCGATCATACAGGCCACGTTGCAGGCTTTGCCGCCAACGCCGCGGGCGACTGCACCCGATACCCCAGAACTGGACGCTCACGCCGCTCCACCGGCACAGGTGGTGGCCAGAGAAACTCGCCTAACAAATCCGTAAGGTGCAGGCACTTGTTTCCAGCTCTGCCGAACCCTACAATCATAAGAGAGACGTTTGCACCTCAAAAAGCTGAGGCCAATCAATGAAAAGCCCGCGGATCCTTGCATTCTTCATGATCGGATGGCTCCTGACCGGTGCGTTCTCTGCGGCCGCACCGGAGCAGCGCAAGAACATCGTCGCGCGCGAGGCCTTCAGCGACACATCCACGAACGAGTACTGCGGGTGGTTTGCAATGAAGGTCTACGCCACGGGCACCGGCATCGTCTACAGGACTCTGGATAAGAGCGGCAACGTCCGAAGGCTGAGCATCAAGCATGCCAGGATGAATGTAGCCTTCACCAATCTCGACAACGGCAGGTCCGTTTGGACTCGTTATATAGATATGAAGGAAGTGAACACGTCGGACAACGGTGTGCTCTTGGAGGCTCCCAAGGCGCGCATTTGGCGCGTCGTCTTGCCAGACGATAGCTGGGTGGGAGTGAAAGTTGGCCGCTTCGAGATGCGAATTAGCGTGGGTGACGCGGGCACCCTCTACGTTGATTCCCGCCTTGACAAGGGGAGCCAGATCGACGAGCTCTGCAAGCTTCTAGAGTAACTGCTCAAGGGGGCAATCCAGGAACTCCCAGCGCCGCCTATTGCAGGCGTTTTTGTTTGCGACGGCTGATTCCGGTCACCGCGCCGTTTCGTGACCTCGGCCTCCAGATTGGGGGCCGTTTTGTCGCCGGCGATCCTGCACCGAGACTTCGCCGCCAGTGGCTTGACGCCGGCCTCTTTCGCGGTATATACTTCTCGGCTTAGAACGTACGTTCTCTTTATCAGCGAGGCGAAATGACATTCAGACTTCAAGCCCCATTCATACCGACAGGAGATCAACCGGATGCGATCGCGCGGCTGATCCAGGGTGTGCGGAGCGGTCAGCGCCATCAGGTGCTGCTGGGGGCGACTGGAACAGGCAAGACGTTCACGATCGCCTCCGTGATCGAGGGGCTGCAAATGCCGGCACTCATCATGGCCCACAATAAGACGCTCGCGGCCCAGCTGTATGCGGAGTTTCGGGAGTTCTTTCCGGAGAACGCCGTTGAGTACTTTGTCTCGTACTACGACTACTATCAGCCTGAAGCCTATGTTCCTCGGCATGACCTATACATCGAGAAGGAGACGGAAATCAACGAGGAGATTGAGCGGCTAAGGCTTGCGGCTACCGCCTCGCTCGTATCCAGGCGAGATGTAATCATCGTGGCATCCGTTTCCTGCATCTACGGCCTTGGCAGTCCGGAGGAGTTTGGCAGGGGAACGGTCACGATGAAGGTGGGGGAGCTCTATCGGCGGAACGCCTTGATACGGCAGTTGGTCGAGGCCCAGTACCAGCGAAATGATCTGGATCTCAAGCCGGGCAGCTTCCGTGTTCGCGGGGACACGCTGGAAATCATTCCGGCGTATGAAGACAGGCGCGGCTACCGCATTTCCTTCTTTGGCGATGAGGTTGAGAGGATCATCCAATTCAGCCCCCTCACCGGTGAGGTCTTCGCGGAGCCCCATGAGCTCTCCGTCTATCCGGCCAAGCACTATCTCACCGAAGGTGAGAAGCTCAAGGCAGCAGTGGGCGATATCGAGTTGGAACTTGGGGATCGAGTCAGTCTCTTCAAGTCGCAGGGGAAGCTGATTGAGGCGCAGCGACTCGAGCAAAGGACGCGCTACGACTTGGAGATGCTGCGCGAGGTTGGATATTGCTCGGGAATTGAAAACTACTCGAGGCACCTGGACCGCCGGGCTCCAGGCACGCACCCGTGGACCATGATCGATTTCCTTCCGAGCGAATACCTGCTGGTGCTGGATGAAAGCCATATGACGGTGCCCCAGATCCGGGGCATGTACAACGGCGATCGGACGCGCAAGGAGACACTTGTGGACTACGGTTTTCGGCTGCCAAGCGCTGTCGACAACCGCCCGCTCAGGTTCGATGAATTCGAGAAGGTGATGGGATTTGCCATCTACACGTCCGCCACGCCCGGTCCGTATGAGATGGAGAAGGCCGACCAGGTTGTTGAGCAGATCATTCGGCCGACAGGGCTGGTCGATCCGGAGGTAGAAATCCGTCCCACCAGGGGCCAGGTCGACGATCTGATCAACGAGATCCGGAGGCGGACGGATATCGGAGAACGGGCGCTGGTAACCACCCTAACCAAGAGGATGGCAGAGGACCTTGCGGACTATTTATTGGAGCTGGGGATCAAGGTACATTACCTTCATTCCGAGGTTGAAACACTCGAACGGGTTGGGATCCTTCGAGACCTTCGGCTTGGCGTCTTCGACGTGGTCGTGGGCATTAACCTGCTGCGTGAAGGACTTGATTTGCCGGAGGTCTCGCTGGTGGCGATCCTTGACGCGGACAAGGAGGGTTTTCTGCGTTCCGGTACAGCCCTGATCCAGACGATCGGACGCGCCGCCCGGCACCTCAACGGCCGCGTCATCATGTACGCCGATCGCGTGACCGACTCCATGAATGCCGCAATCACCGAGACAAATCGTCGACGGGCGAAGCAGGTGAAGTACAACCAGGATCACCACATCGTGCCAGTGGGCATCCACAAGGCAATCCGCGACCTCACCGATCAGCTGTCTGCTGCCGGGCGCGACAAGGCGATGGCGGTTGGCGAAGGGCGTGCCGAGTATCGCGCCGCGCATGACAAGACATCCCGCAGTGAGCTGCAGTGGATGATCCAGGAGCTTGAGAAGCGAATGAAGGAGGCCGCGAAGTCCCTTGAGTTCGAGCAGGCCGCGGCCCTGCGCGATGAGTTATATGAGCTCAGAGCGATCCTGGCAGATGAGGTCGGCCTCAAGCCGTGGGAGCGAATCAGGCTGCTGGCCGGCGAGGAGTAGGCCGAACTCAGGTGGCTTCATCGACCGCGAAACCTTGGACTCGCGCGAATCGCCCGAAGACCTCGCCAAGAGCCAAAGCGTAGTCCCCACCTGTCCAAGCCCGCGATCCTCGGCTCCGCCCAGTCCAGGCCAACGCCCGACGCGTGATCCGCGCCGCGGGCACCTTGTATGCGTCGCCCCGCAAAGCCATTCCAATCCTTCCACGGGATTCAATCGCAGGCAAGCCTGCATTCTTCCAAGTTCGTTGAGTCAAGGGAGCGGAACCAGCAGCAGAGGCATCTTTGTCGCCTGGGCCACCCTTGGGGCTACACTCTTGGACCAGAAGGCCCCGAGGCCGGTCTTGCGATGCGTGCTCAAGACGATGAGATCCGCGCCACTCCGTTCTGCGGCCCGCAGGATCTCCGTCGCGGGGTCGCCCCGCGCAACGGAGGCCGCGCAAATCAGGCCTGCCTGCTGCAGGGCTTCCGCGTGCTGCTGCAAGTGGTCACCCGCTTGTTCCTCCCGGAGTTGAAGCAGGGCTTGCGCGGTGACGGGCAACAGGCTGCTGGTGACGGCTTCTTCGCCTGCCAGTGTCGCGACCGTAGGTATGACGCTTAGGAGCTCCACTGTGGCCCCAAAAGCTGCCGCCAAGGTCGCGGCAGGCTCGAGACTGACATCATGCATTGAATCCGGATCCAAGGGAACCAATATCCGTTTCACATCGAACCCTGGCAGCCCTGGCTTTATCAATAGCAGCGGAACCTGGCCCTGCGCTACAACTTGCTGGGCAATGCTCCCGACGAGCAAATCGCGCATGCCGCCTTTCCCGTGGGTGCAGATTACGATTAGGTCGGGCTTGAACTCGCCCGTGGCGTGCTCCACGATGCCGAGAGCCACGTCGGCGACGGGTACGTCATGCACGTGAGTCTCTATCCTGGTTGCCGGGGAGAAGGCGCGCATTGCCGCATCTCTCAAGTAGACCTGCGCATCCGGTGCCGTTGTCAGATGGCGCTCGTGATGGACCTCGGCAGGGGCGTACTGCTCGACAACGTGTAGGAGAGTCACCGATGATCCGAAACGACCTGCGAGCACCGCGGCCGCGGCAAGAGATGCCTCGGAAAGCTTCGATCCATCGAGTGGAACGAGAATCTCGCTAAACATGCTCATCCTCCGAGGAAGACCTGGTACAGCAGAAACAGATTCAAGACGATCACCGCCGCGGCGACGCACCACGCTGCAACAGTCGTGGTCCGGCGATTTACCAACACTCCCATCAGGTCTTTTCGGCTGGTGAACAGAACCAGCGGGATGATGGCGAAAGGCAGGCCGAAAGACAGGACCACCTGGCTGATGACCAGGGTCCGCGTGGGATCCAGACCAAGCATGATGATGATCATGGGTGGAACGACGGTCACAAGGCGACGGATCCAAACCGGAATCCGGCGGTGGAGGAATCCTCCCATGATAACTTGGCCGGCCATGGTCCCAACTGAGGAGGAGGAGAGTCCGGAGGCCAGCAGTGAGATCGCGAATACCGCCGAGGCTGCACCTCCGAGAAGCGGTTCCAGTGTCCGGTGAGCCTGCTCAATGGTTCCGATGTCGGTCAGTCCGCGTGTGAAGAACGTGGAGGCGGCCATTATGAGCATTGCCATGTTGACCAGTCCGGCAAGCCCCATGGCCACGAAGACGTCGATCAGCTCGTAGCGAAAGAGCCTTCGCTGCTGCGCGGCGTTCTTCGCAATGATACGGCCTTGCATTAGCGCCGAATGAAGGAAGATCACGTGCGGCATCACAGTTGCGCCCAGGATGCCGCTCGCTAGCAAGACGCTTTCGGTGCCGCTGAACTGGGGAACTGCCATGTGGTAGAGAACAGTTGACCAGTCGGGGCGATCCAGGACAGTCTCAATCAGGTAGCTCAGTGCAACGACGCCCACTAGGGCGGTAATGACGGCTTCCAACGGCCGGAAACCGTAGCGTTCCAGTCCAAGGATCAGGAACGTGATCAGAACGGTCATCAGACCGGCGATCCAGAGCGGAGTCCCGAGGAGCAGGTTGAGCCCGAGGGCGGCGCCCAGGAACTCGGCCAGGTCGGTGGCCATGGCCACCAATTCCATCAGGATCCACATGCCTAGCACCACGGGCCGGGGGAAATTATTGCGGCATTGCTCGGCCAGATTTAGGCCTGACGCAATACCCAACTTCGCCGATAGCGATTGCAGCAGCATGGCCATGAGATTGCTGGCCACGATCACCCACAGAAGGAGGTAGCCGAACTTTGCGCCGCCCTGGATGTTTGTCGCAAAGTTGCCCGGATCCATGTAGGCGACTGAGGCAATGAAGGCTGGCCCCAGAAACGGCAGCAATCGAGCAAGCCGGCCTTTCTTGCTTCTCCCCGCGAGCACGGCGCGGGCGGTCGTAACAGTCTCTTTTTCTCGGAGCATTGGGCCCCTCGCGGTACACCTTGATCGTCTGGCCCAATTCTAGCAGGAAGCAGCCGGTGCGGCTTGCGTATCCGCGATGGCGATTGCCATTCCTCTGGATCAGCGCCTCTTCTTGCCGAGGAAGGCTGAGGGGGGTGATTATGAGCGTTGCCACGGCCAGGATTGCCACGTGCCAACTCGCTGCCGGGAGCGCAAAGGACATGTGGGCTAGGAACCCGACGCCGCAAAAGCGGGTGCCGAATCCAGCGACAGGGACCCCTCGTGACCAGCTGCGGGTTGCCACGGTCGGCGTGACGCCATTCCCCGGACTGGAGAACACGCAGCATGCCAGCCCGTCCGCGATCAGGCCCAGAGCGGCTCCAAGGTCACCGGCGGGGCAGGCACGTTCTCCGGTTCCAGTTCGACCTGGTGCCGCAACGGATTCCCCACCTCGCCCGCTCCTGCAGCCGGGACACAACCCGACCGCGTCCAAAGCGGCGGAGGAGCTACTTGGTTGCGACGATCACTAGAACAATACTCGCGTGCAGCTCGATCCGGTGAGTCGCCACGTGGAATCCTGCCTCCCGCAGGGGTACTCCGAGCCTAGTGCCAATCGCCTCTTCCGCCGCGTCCGGCACCTGCCGCTTGAAGGCAAAGAGCCAAGCAGCGGCCCGATCCAGTGGCTTTTTGCCGACCATCCAGGCCAGAGGCAGCACAACGAGGCGGCCACCAGGTTTTAGGACGCGATAGATCTCGGAAAGCGTGTCCGGGCCGAAAATGAACTCCGTTGGAAAGGTTGAGACAACGGAATCGAAGTTCTCCCTGCAAAACGGCAGTCGCTGGGCGACGCCTTGTATTAGATCGAGGCGACCCCCATCGGATCCCACCGTGCGGCGCTTGGCCACGGTCGCCATCTGGCGGGCCTCATCCAGCCCCACGGCGTGACGACTTTGCGTCTTGGAGAGCGACTCCAGCAGATGTCCGGTCCCATAGGCGAGCTCCAGGATGCTTGGACCGCGGACGAACGGCAACACGACATCAACCCACTCATACCAACGACCACGTGACACGATCGACGCGACAGTGTCGTAAGTCCACGCCATGTCATGGTAGAGCACCCGAAAGGCCAACCGCAGCGCGCGGCGGAGAAGGCTGAGCGCAAAGAGCCCTGGAGGCCCTGACATTGTTCTCCGATTGGGCAGTCCAAACGTACAAAAAAAAAACAAGGGTTCGGCCGATATCCGGTCGAACCCTCATCTCCATGGTGTTGCAGTCATCACGCCGTACTGGATTCCCCGCCGGATTTCTTGGGCGTGGATTTGCGCATGGCGTCCAGTGCACCTTCGCCCCGCGTCCGGACTTCCTTGGCCAGCTCCTCGGCCCGGCTTCTAGCGTGCCTTGCGAGTTCCTCAGCCCGGGCTCGCGCCTCAGCCGCGGCGGCTTCCGCACGCGCCAGTGCCTCTTCGGCAGTCTCCGCTGCGCGGTCGCGCAGTTCTATGCTCTTGTCGCGGATCAACGCTCGAGTCTCCTCCCCGCTCTGTGGTGCGAACAGGAGAGAAACGACCGCGCCCGTAAGTCCGCCAACAATGAATCCGACCAAGAAGGCGCCAAATTCATCACGATCCGATGACATGGGTTGTGCTCCTTTCGGTGCTACTTCTGCTTGACACCCAACAATTCTAACACACGACGCAGGCTGGCCATGTAGCTGTTGAGCTTGATCACCGGCTCCACGACACTCTCGCCCAGGAATTCCGCCGTGCCCCGGAGAGCGTTCACGGTTTCGCTCGTGGCTTCCAGTATTGGACGAACTTCATTCTGCAGCAAGTTGATGAGGCTTGCCAACTGCACCAAGAGGACCACCAGCGCTACTCCAATGACCAAGGACTCCAGCGACACCACGATGATGAACATATCCCGCCAGCGGTCCGTGGGCGTGCCGGGCTGCAGCAGCACGTACAGCGCCAGGATCAGGATCGCCAAGAAGACCACGCCAGCGGCAATGGCGGCGATTAGCGGGGTCCGAGTCCGCCGGTCACGCGCTCTTTGCGCAGCCAGGCTGCTTGCGGTCAGTCCTGCCGATGTTCGTTCGCTGGATTGTTCTGCCGACGTCGGAGAATACATGCTGTCATTATAGCATCGGTCGAGCGGCTACTGCATCCGAACCGAGGCCCTCATCTGGACCCACAGGGCATCCTTGACGGCCCGCTTGGCGGGTAGTAACCTGCGTATTCGTTACTGGGATCCATGCCCTTCGCTCGAAGCGGTCCAGCGTGCCACGGCGGCGAGCCGCCTGGTCAGCAGTTGCCGAAAAAGCGGCTAGACATCACCCATGAAGGAGATGCAACTTGAGACCTACCATACCGGAGATCATGCAGGAAGTGCCGAAGGCGTTCATTGCGGACAGGGCTCAGTACGTGGATGCTGTTGTGCATTTCAAATTCACCGGCGCGGAGGCAGGCGAGTGGAACGCCATCATTCGTGATGGAAAATGCCAGGTGGCGCAAGGCATTCCGCGATCACGACCGACGATCAGCTTGGTCGCTGACTCTGGAGATTTCATTCAGGTGGCCGCCGGCGAGATCGACGGAATGCAGGCGTTTATGGAGGGCAAGCTCAAGATCACCGGGGATGTTCTTCTCGCACCCAAGCTGATTGCGCTCTTCAGGCTTCCTTAGCCGCCAGGTTCCACCGCGAACTGCATTCTCGATAGCCCCCCGTCTGCCGGCTTCTCCCATGGCAGGTATCGTTGCGCTTTGCGCACTTGCCGGCGTTGGTCACGTAACTCTCACGTGCGCAGCCACTTGGCGGTCTCGGCGGCTAGGTTGCCGGCAGGACCTTGCCGCATGGTGCATCGGGGCACAGATTCGAGGAAGAGCCTTCCGTACGGCTTAGTTAGAACGCGTCGGTCGAGAATCGCGACGACCCCGCGATCTGAGGCCGTTCGAATGAGTCTCCCGAACCCCTGTCGAAACTTCAGAATTGCCTCCGGCACAAAGTAATCCTGGAAGGGATCCTCGTACATCTCCGCGCGTGCGGCAATCAGAGGATCCGTTGGAACGTCAAACGGCAGCTTGGGAATCAAGAGAACGGAGAGGGCCTCTCCGGGCACGTCGACGCCCTCCCAAAACGAGCGGGTGCCAAGCAGAACAGCCCTTTCGGTGGACTTGAATGATTCGAGCAGCAGACTCGGGGACGCACCTTCACCGTGCTCGAATACCAGGATGTCATCGCGCGCCAGCGGCGCAGAGATGGCCTGAGCAGCCTTCTTGAGCGCTGCATAGGAAGTGAAGAGTGCCAGCGTGCGCCCGCCCGCCGCCCGCGCGGTGGAGATCAAGGTTCGGTGCAGGGCCTGTTGGTACTCGGGAGCATTTGGCTCCGGGATATCGTTCGCAATGTATAAGAGCGTGGAGTCCTCAAAGTCGAACGGCGAGCCCAGCTGCAGCTCATCAGCTTCATCCGCGCTCAGCGTATTGCGCAGGTAATTGAACTCTCCATGCGCCGTCAGGGTGGCAGAAGTGAGTATGACTGCTGCCTTCTCATGCCAGATGACCTTCTCGATCAGGGGACCGACGCGAAGCGGCGCTGCGTTCAACGAGAGCCCATTGCCCGACGGTCTGATCTCGATCCAGTAGACTTGATCAGGCAAGGGCTTGCTGATCATCGCTGATATTTGTGACTCCGCTTCGGCCAGACGATGGTACGCGGTGCTCAGGTCGGCGATCACATCCTCGAGATCGTTCGTTCCTGCAGCGTAGGTGGCGGAGGCAGCCTGATGGATCTCGGAGACTGACTGCATGAGAAGGCGCAGGGTTTCGCCGGCGGCATCCCATCTGATCTCCACACTGTCCCAACCGTGCACAGTCCGCGTGGATGGCAGGATGCGCGCCTGCCAGGCGTAGGTGCTGGGCTGATCCTGCTCCCGCTGACCCGCCGCGAATTCCGACAGCCCATCATAGAACTGGCGCGTGAGCTGCTCTAGGCGGAAAGCCATATCCGTCGCACGGGTGATCTGTTGCTGGAGGAAGCCCAGATCAGCAGGGCCCAGGGCTCGTCGGGCAATGGCTAGAACACGCCCGAGTATGCCCGAAGCCGAGCCACCGATGTCCTTTAGCATCCGATCCAAATCGAATTGAGTGATCCGAAAGGACAATGCACTGGTGGTCGCCGACTCAAGGTGGTGTCCCTCGTCGACAACAAGATAGGAGTACTCCGGTAGGACCTTTCCCTCTGCGGCAACGTCGGAAAGCAGCAAGGCATGATTCACAACCAGGAGATGGGCGGCCTGCGCCGCAGTCTTCGCCCGGTGAAACGGGCATGCGCCGCCCGTCCGCTTGATGCAGGTTTCTGTCGTACAGCCATCGTCCTCTGCCGAGAGTCGGATCCAGACCTCGCGCTCCGGGTGGCCGTTCAAGTTAATGCCGCTCCTGTCCCCAGTTGTGTCGCTTAGCTGCCAGACGAGCACTTTTGCGAGTACGCGCAATTCGGTGCTGTTGCGGGGCCCGAAGTGTCGAGCGTTATCGAGTCGTCGCGGGCACAGATAGTTGGCGCGTCCCTTCAGGACTGTGGCGCGGAGCTCGAGATTGAGGGCGGCGGCAAGGTCCGGAATATCCTTGCGAATCAACTGGTCCTGCAGGTTGATGGTATTCGTTGAGATCAACACCCGCGTATTGTTGCGCATGGCGAAAAGGGCCGCGGGGATGAGGTAGGCAAATGACTTTCCGACGCCGGTACCAGCCTCAACCATCAGGTGTTTGCCGCTCGATAGGGCGTCGGTAACTGCCCGCAACATCTCGACTTGTTCAGGCCGATGCTCATAAGCGGCAAAATGGCGGGAGAAGGCGCCACCATGCTCGAGGGTGGCGGCGATTTCGTCGGCATCGAGGGGGATCGGCGTTTCAGGCTTTTCCAGCGAGGGTCGCCAGTCGTGCTCGGCAGGGGGGCTCGGCTTTCTTGCGCGTCCTTTGCGGGGCACTTCGCCAGCCCGGGCCCGCAGCACTTCCTGGAATACCGTCGCCGCGTCCCACTGCACCTGCGCGCTCAGGCGTACAATCTCCTGGACCAGTTGCGCAGGCAGCTCACGCGCGAGTTCCAGAAGGCGTACATAGATGGCATGCGTCACGCGGGCATCATCAAGGGCGCGATGAGTTGCCGGCAGTAGCACGCCGAGTTCCTTTCCCAACGCGCCGAGGTTGTAGCGGCTGGCACCTGGCATGAGAACGGCCGCGAGCTCGTAAGTATCCACCGCTCCGTTCTTGGCCAACGACATGCCCCTCTGCAGGAAACCCAGGTCGAACTGAACGTTGTGACCCAGGACGCGTGCATCGCCGATGAACGACTCGATGGCAGGCACAACTTCGCGGAAGCTAGGTGCCTGCCGGAGCATTGCGTCGTCGATTCCGGTCAGAGACGAAACGAATTGGGGCACGTGACGTTTGGGGTTGACCAGCGACGACCACTCGGCCTCAACACGGGTCCCTTTGAACCTGACCGCGCCGAATTCGATGATGGCGTCGCGCTCGGGGTCGAGACCCGTCGTCTCGACGTCTATCGCAACAATGGATTCCATGCTCTCAGTTCAGGCCGCCGGCCCCATGGTATTTCCCCGCATACCCAGTTCCACCAGTACCAGAATGCCGAGCCAGGACACCAGTCGAAAAAGGAATAGCGAGAACACGACGTGGCGTTGAACAGCCGTCGGATCGGCGAAGAACGAAATCACCAGGATACAGACCGCGGAGCCCAGCAACCAGCAGAGGATGGCTGCCATGTGGCGTACCCATGAATCGCGGTGGATTTTCACCGCCGCCAGGCAAGCCAGAACTATCAGAATGTCGAGCACGAGTGTCGAAGTTGACTTTGAATGTAGCTGGTCCCCTAGCACAAGCGCAGCCTCGCGCAGCGGCAGGTCTGGGCTCTTGAAATACGGCTGATTGTTTTCGGCAAAAAGCGGCTCCAAGCGACCAAGCACCGTTGTGGCAGTGAATCCTGGATGTACTCCAAGGAAAGCCAAATAGGTAATTGGCGCCCGACTTGCGAACCAGCCGTCATAGGCGGGCGAATCCGGAGACGGCATGCCTAGGCGCCGGAAGGTAGCTACCCGTGCGGGATAGGGCAGAACATATTCGTCCATCGCCTGCCTCATGGAGTTGTGCCAGCGCGTGCTCTGGCCACTGGCCACGACAGACAGCCCACAAACGAAGAGTATGAACACCAACGCGGGAGCGATGGCTCGCCGCGCCGGTCCTTCCCGGCGCAAGAGGGGAGCCGCAGCAAGGCAGAGAAGGGCAACGCCATACCAGTTCGTGTCGCGGACAAGGATCCAGGACGCAGCCGCAATCGTCGTGGCAGCACTGGTGAGCATCATCCAATGGGCTGCCCTCCGGCCAGACTCCCTTCTTATGCTCTGGCCGGTCAACTGCAGTGCAAGCCCCAACATGAGAGCGAAGATGGAGAAGGTCAGGGCTTCGGACGTCAAAATGCTGTCCCAGTCGGCAACTTGAGGTACAAAGCCCACGGCAACCAGGAGAACGGCCGACGCGATTTTCGTGAAGCCTCGCGTCATCAGTCCACTGAACGAGAACACAAAGACGCTCCATCCAAGGATCGACAGGTACGCCTGGAGGAGGACCACAGGGGCAAAGCAATCCTGAATGACGCGCCTCGACTCCTTGCCGATCGCAGGCATGCTCAGAGCCGCTGTCTCGCAAATGGGTTCCCTTGAAAGCCGAAACAACAGGTTCATGGTGAACGGCCTTCCACCCGAGAAGGCTGCCCGTGACAGCAATGGAAGCCGCGCCGAATCGACGTAGGATTGCGTGTCCAGCGTGGCAACGGACAGTCGCAGGTCGCCGTAGGCGTTGATCCGAAACGCGGCGCCGGCAATAAGGATCAAGACAACACAGCCGGTCGCCCATCCATGCCCAAGATGGCGCGTTAGCCGCTCACCTAGCCCGGCGGAAGGCATGCCTTAACTCGCATAAGCAGGTCACTGCGCAGCGAGTCGCCCTTGGTCTTGTGCCGGACGTAGTCCTTGAGCTTCTTGACGTGGACGGCGGGGAGGGGAGCGCCTTCGCCATTGATCTCGGCCTGGTCATTGGTGAAAACCAGCGCTGCATTGACCGGCGGCACGCTCGCCGCCTCCATGCCCTTGGAAAGATGCTTCTTGACGGCCTGGATCTGGCCATCGGCCTCCGAGTCAGGCCGTCCCAGACCCTCCTGGCCAAAGATGGTCATATAGGCCTGCATGAAGCCGCCTCCGCGGAGCCGCCAACGATTTCGTTCGTATGTCACGACACCGCGTTGATGGTATGGCAGAAGGACCCATATTCCCATCGGCCCTACCAGCAGATGCGGAACGGGTGCCAGATAGTGATACAGCGTCGTGTCGCCGGGCAGACCCTTCAGTCCAGCATCCAGTTTCTCATCCGGGCGCGGACTCCGCCCAAATCGATTCGAGAAATGCATCCCGACCTGGGTCATTGTGAAGCCAAGCAGCAGCGCCCCGATCGAGAACGCAAACAGGTCGGGCCGCTGGAACGAAAGATACATACCGATTCCGAGTACAGCCAAGGCACCGAGACTGGTCCACTGCCCAATACGTCCATTGCGCTTGATAAGTCCCTCGTCTTTGATAACGCGCATCTTCGAGTTCTCCTAGTGCCGAGGCGCCAGCATTCAAAGCGGCCCGATCTTGCGGCCTGCTGCCTAGCGCTTCAGGCTGGACTCAATTGCCGAACTCAATTCACTGAGCATGTTGCTTGCCGCGGCGTTTCTTGCCAGCCTGATTGCATGTTTGATTGCCGCGGCGTCTGACCGGCCGTGGCCGATAAGCACCAAACCGTTCACGCCCAGGAGGATGGCTGCCCCGTACTCACTTGGGTCCAACAGTCTCTTGATCCCGGCGAGAGCCGGGCGGATGAGAATACCTCCGAGCAACGCGAGAGGTCCGCCGCTCTTGATGCTGTCGCGGATCTTGTCCACTATCAGCTTGGCTACGGCCTCCGAGGTCTTGAGCATGACATTCCCGACGAAGCCGTCGGTGACGGCGACATCAACCGTGCCGCCTATGACCTCCTTGCCCTCCACGTTGCCGAAGTAGTTCAGGCGAGAGGCCTTCAACAAAGGCGTCGCGGCCCGCACGAGTTCATTGCCTTTGCCTTCCTCCTCGCCGTTCGAAACCAGTCCTATTTTGGGTTCGGGGATGCCCCGAAGGAGCTTCGCATAGACGCTGCCCATGATCGCGAACTGCAGCAGGTTCTCCGGCTTGCAGTCCGGATTGGCACCGATGTCAAGCACGACGCATGAACCGGTGGCAGTCGGGAAGACGGGCGCAAGAGCCGGCCGGTCCACGCCGCGCAATCTGCCGAGGCGAAGAAGCGCCGTGACCATGGCAGCACCCGTGTTGCCTGCCGTAACGAAGGCATCCGCCCTGCCGGCTTTGACGAGATCGATGCCCATCGCCATGGAGTTTTGTGCCCGCCCGTGACGTGCCCTAAGTGCCAGACTCTCACCCTTCTCCTCCATTTCAAGGACTTCTGGAGCATGCACAATACTAACAGGCAAGCCTGCAGGTTGCTGTGCATCAAGCGCCGGCTTGACAATGGATTCCTTCCCGACCAACAGGATCTCAACACCATATTCCCGGGCCGCCATGACGGCCCCCGCTACGTCAGGATCCGGGTGTGCGTCGCTTCCCATCGCATCCACGGCGATGCATGTCACTATTCTCTACCTCAATTCATTTGATTTCTTGACAATCAAGTCAGGGAGATTATAATATAGGGTGCGCGCTGGTGCTGGAATTGGCAGACAGGCATGGTTGAGGGCCATGTGCCGCAAGGCGTGAGGGTTCAAGTCCCTCCCAGCGCACTGCGATCCCCGAGGCCGGGGATCTTTCGTTTTCCTGCCCCTGTTGTCGGGAGTGCGCTACGTCGATCTACTCGTCGCGTGCGCCTGACCGGTAGCCTTCGATCAGAGCCTTTGCCCGGGGATCCTTGGGAGACCTGAAGAAGCTCTCGGGCTCACCCTGTTCTATGAGCTCGCCCTCAGCCATCACTACCACGCGATGAGCTGCTTCCCGTGCGAATCCCATCTCGTGCGTGACCACCAGCATGGTCATGCCCTCGTGCGCCAGCCGCTTCATTACGTTGAGCACCTCGCCAATCAACTCGGGATCGAGGGCTGATGTCGGTTCGTCAAAAAGCATCAGCTTCGGCTCCATGGCGAGCGCCCGCGCGATTGCAACCCGCTGCTTCTGTCCACCGGAGAGCCGATTTGGATACTCGTCTTTCTTGAACAACAGGCCCACGCGATCCAGATTCATCTCGGCAATTTCTGTGGCTTCCGAGTTGCTCTGGCCCTTCACGGTAATCGGGCCCTCCATTACGTTCCCCAGAACGGACATGTGCGGGAACAGGTTGAATTCCTGAAAGACCATGCCGGTCTTGAGTCGTACCTCGTGAATCAGTTGGCGATGCGCTCTCCCTTTGCCGCCAGCCTCCACGACCAGATTATCGACCTCAATGGTGCCGGCCGAAGGTTCCTCAAGGAAGTTCAGGCAGCGCAGCAGGGTGCTCTTGCCCGATCCGCTTCGCCCGATAATGCAGACTACCTCCCCCAATTCGACGTCCAGGCGGATCCCCTTCAGGACGTGCAAGCGTCCAAAATACTTGTCAAGATCATTGACTCTGACGATCGGTGGCATGCTACCGATCCCCCCGGGACATCCGCGATTCCAGCCGGCTTTGGAGAGCTGTCAGGATCAAGGTCATGATCCAGTAGAACACCGCCGCGATAATAAGTGCCTCGAGATTCCGGAAATGAGCCCGTCCCACCTTTGTCGCGCGCCACATCAACTCGTGGACGAATCCGGTCGCCGATACTAGCGCGGAATCCTTGGTCATGGCGATGAACTCATTCCCGGTGGGCGGGATCGCAAAGCGAAGCGCCTGCGGCAGGACGATGCGTTGCATTGTCTGGCGGGCGGTCATGCCAATCGCCATCGCAGCCTCGCGTTGTCCCTTTCCCACTGCAGCGAGGCCAGCCCTGAAGATCTCGCTCATGTACGCTCCATAGTTGAGACCAAGGGCCAATACTCCGGCCCACAAACCCGGAAGAATAATGCCCAATTGTGGGAGCGCGAGAAAGAAGAAGAAGATCTGCAGGTACAAGGGAGTTCCCCGGATGAGCGAAACATAGAAGGTGCTTACCGCAAAAAAAGGTGGGAATCTCGAGAGGCGCCCCAGGGCTGCAAAGAGCGCCAGCAATGTTGCCAGAATGATGGAAAGAATGGAGATGCCGATCGTGGAGGTGATCCCCCTGGCGATGAAAGACCAATTCGCCTGCATGAAAGCCGAATCGAGTTTGATGCCGCCGATTCCAAAGGGCAGGTTGTTTCTGCCGCTAAACATCACCGCCAGGATCAGCAGCAGCACGATCCATGTTAGGGCAACATTCGCGCGGAACTGTCGATCTCTGCGCAGTTGCGCCTCGAAGATCAGCTCCGACTGAGACTTGGGCCGAACATCCTGATAGTCCATCGATGCTGCCTCGCCGCCGCACGATCAAACCGGGAAGCGGCGCTGCGCCGCTTCCCGGTTTGATCAGACTAGTGGACGGGACTTTGTGTCAGATCCATGCCGAACCACTTGTTCGAAATGGTCGTCAACGTGCCATCGGAATGCATGGCGGTGATCATTCCATCCAGCGCGGAAAAGAGGGTGGCAGTCGGCTTCGTGTGAGACTTGTCTATCGCGCCCGCCAGCTCCTCGGCATAGACGGCGCCACCAAGTTTGGTGACCGCGAGGCCATTGGCAATATTGGAGTCCACAACCGTCCCCGAGGTGACGTAGCCAACGAAGTCCCGACGGCCCGCCTGTATGGCCTGGGCGCACTCTTGATCCGTTGGCAATGACACCACGGTCACGTTGGCCGGCGGCTGTGCGTAAATGCTGGACTGCGGAAGACCGAGCTTCCCATTGAGCCACTCTTCGTAGGTCGTGGATGCGCCCACGCAGAGGGCTTTGCCTGAAAGGTCCGCCAGCGAGGCGACTCCCGAATCCGCCGCCACAGCGACGACCGCCGGCGTGTAGTAGTATGCGGTGGTGAAGTCAAGTACCTTCTGTCGCTCGGGGGTGATCGTCATGGAACCGACGCTCACGTCCCACTTGTCAGCCCAGTTGCCGGCCGTGATCATGTCCCACTCCGGCGTGGCAAAGCAGGTCTCCACGCCAAGGCGCTTCCCAAGCTCGGCGGCGACGTCAACGTCGAATCCCTGCATTTCAGCCGTGGTCAGCGCATCCGATGGGCACTTGGTTTCGGCGGGGCGCGATCCACTGGTGTTCAGGAAGGACTGTGGCTCATAGTTGGGATCAGTCGAGACGAGAATGTAGCCGCGCGCCTTGATATCCGAAAGAAGATCGCCACCTGCTGGGGCACCGCCCCCACATGCGGTCAGCAGGAATGCCGCAATCGCCACCACAACCAAAAGGATCTGAAGTCTCTTCATTATGGTTCTCCTCCGATTTGTCGTTTCCAGGATCGTTCATTTGGGCATCGTGCTCCTTGTCTTCGACCGCGCAATCACCTCCTTCATTGTGCAAAAGGGTGCAATATCGTAAGCATAGACCAACTCGGAGAATTCTGCAAGAGGAGCTGCGGCAATCGGCTCACCGCATTCCGGCGAAAAGGCCGGTGGTAGAGCTCCGGGGCCACAACGACTTCGCGGCGCTCACGTCGAGCAACCTCAAAGGCAACCCTTCGTACATGGCATCTTCCCAAACAAGAGGGATACACGCATGGCGTCGGCCCGGTTCCCGTCGCCCGAATGGCTCGATACTCTCCACCAGAAGCTGAACGAAGACGCTCGCTATGGCGCCGTGGCCAGGAAATGGGAGGGCGACCTGTTCTTCGATATGCGCCCGGACGGCAATCTGGCTGAGGCCCTCAGCGCGTACCTGGACCTTTGGCACGGAACTTGCAGACGTGTTCTGTATGGAATCCCACTTGAAAACGTGCCACGGCCCAGGTTCGTGCTTACATCTGGGTATCTCAATTTCACGGCAGTCCTGCTGGGAAGAATTGATCCGATGACAGCTATGCTCATGAGGAGGATGAAGGTCGATGGCAACCTTGGCTACATGATGAGGCAATGGCCAACTGTGCTGGATTTTGTGCGCCGCGGGATACGACGGTCTGTGGCCTACAGGAAAGGCCGACCGCCCTGTTTATCTATGGATCCGCGAAGGCCGTATCGACATACGCGATGGAGCCGATACTTGGGGTCTGGATACGTGCCAAAGGCAGGCACTGGTAGAGCAGCGGATCGGCGAACGCGGCGCGCGGGTGGCGGTTGTCGGGCCGGCTGGGGAGAAAGGCGTTCTGTTTTCCGGGATCTTCTGCGACCACGGCATGACTGCTGGACGCACTGGACTTGGCGCAGTGACGGCCTCCAAGAACCTGAAGGCCATTGCCGTCCGCGGATCGATCAAGCCTGCTCTGGTCGATCCAGTCGGTTCGGGCTTGTCCGCTCTGGGGCAAACCGGGCCTTGAGGGAGCACAACGAGGCTCGGGTATTGCACGAACTGGGAACAGCTTGCGGTGCCAAGTACGCGGAATACTTGGGAGCCATGCCGGCCAAGTACTTTCATCAGGGCGCCTTCGAGCCCGTGGATGACGTTTCAGTAGAAGCGATGACAGAACGCCTGCTTGCTGGGCACAGCACATGCCGCGGCTGAGTCATTGCCCGCGGACGCGTCATGCGCCTCGAAGTTGGGCGCAAGCACAGGGGTCCCGAGTACGAGATCATCAGTTCCTTTGGACCCAATCTGCTCGTCTCGGATCTTGAGACCATAGCGAGGCTTGGCGAGGCCTGTGATCGGTACGGCATGGATACGATCAGCCTGGGAAATTCGCTAGGCCTTGCCTTCCGGCTATTTGGAATGGGGAAAATCACAAGGCGGGAGACGGGGGGCGCTGACTTGCGCTGGGATGATGCGGATGCTGCGCTGCGGCTCATAGAAATGACCGCACGCCGCCAAGGCATCGGTGACCTGATTGCCCGGGGAGCCCGACGACTCGCTAAGCATTTTGGTGCCGAGGCTGAGGCCGTCCAAGTGAATGGGCAAGAGGCTCCATACCACAACCCGCGGAGCGTCTCTGGCATGGCGCTCGTGTATGCAGCCTCGCCGAGGGGCGCCTGCCACAGCCAATCCGACTACTTTTTTGTCGATTGGGATCACACTCGGGCCGGCGTGGGCATTGAGTACTACTCGCGCCATGTCCACGCGGACAAGGCGGCCAATGTGGCGCGACACCAAGACTGGCGAACCGTCTATAATGCACTCGTGATGTGCATCTTTGCCAACGTTGGGCCCTCAACGCAGGTCAGCCTGATCAATGCGGCATGCGGACTTGGCTGGACGGTGGAGGACATGATGTCGGCCGGCGAGCGCGGCTGGAACCTAGGGCGTGCCATCAATCACCACCTCGGACTGACTGCGCAGAACGATCGTCTCCCTCGAGTGTTTCTCGAGCAGTTGCCGAGCGGCGGGAGCGAAGGATTCACCCTGGACCTTCAGGGTATGCTCTACGCCTACTACGACGCCCGCGGGTGGGACATGCTTTCGGGGCGGCCATCGAGGCAGAAGCTCGAAGGCCTTGAGCTCGAGGATGTTGCGCGCGACCTCTGGGACTGATGGCCATGGCGGCGGAAGAGCCTTGAATTTGCCCCTGGGGGCGAGATCAGACATGAAGCTTGTGACTGTTCCTGAGATGGTGACAATTGAGATGGAGGCGGACGCCCGGGGCTTGACCTATGCCCAGATGATGGAGAATGCCGGCACAGGCCTGGCCGAGATCATTCATGACCTCCAGGCGCACATTGATATTCGAGAAGTCCTCGGCCTAGTGGGACCTGGCAACAATGGCGGGGATACTCTCGTGGCATTGTCATTGCTTGCCGCTTCCGGATGGCGGGCGCGCGCCTACCTGGTCAATCGCCGGCAGGACGCCCTCGTTGAACGCCTGCAGACCGCCGGTGGACATGCCATCCAAGCCGTTGAGGACCAGGATTTCGCTGGTCTTTCGTCGCTCATGGCATCGGCTGGGATCATGCTGGACGGCCTGCTCGGGACCGGCTCACGGCCTCCCGTGCGCGGCGTGGTGGCAAATGTCATGAGCCAGGCGAAACGCGTGCTCCACGGACTGGATGGGCCACCCTACGTCATCGCAGTGGACTGCCCCTCCGGCGTGGATTGCGATACAGGTGAGGCATCGGACGATTGCATTCGTGCCGAGCTCACTGTCACCATGGCAGCTGTGAAGCAGGGGTTGCTAAGGATGCCGGCCTACAAATTCGTGGGAGACCTACGGGTTGTGGATATTGGCCTGCCGGCAGATCTGCCTAGCTTGGAATCGATACGGATGCAGGTCGCTGACGAAGAGCTGGTGGCGGGAATGCTCCCCAGTCGTCCTCCAGACGCACACAAGGGGACGTTCGGGACGGCGATGATCGCGGCGGGCTCGGTCAACTACACGGGTGCCGCCTTCCTTGCCGGAAGCGCTGCCTACCGCGCGGGCGCCGGCCTTGTGACGCTGGCAGTGCCGTCTCTGCTTCACGCGGTATTGGCGGGCCGGCTGCCAGAGGCCACATGGCTTCTCCTGCCGCACGAGGTCGGGGTCATCTCGCGCGACGCGTCCGATGTGCTTCTGCGGGCGCTCACCGGCGCCAGTGCCCTCCTCGTGGGCCCTGGGCTTGGAACGGAAGACACCACGCGCGAGTTCATCGCCCGCTTGCTGGCTCGCGGCAGGACTGTTTCCAAGGCAACGGCACCGATGGGTTTGATCGATGCCAAGGCGGGCCGCGGCATTGAATCAGGGGAAGCGTTGCCCGGACTTGTGTTCGACGCAGATGGGCTGAAGCTGCTTGCAGGAATCCAAGATTGGCCCAGGTTGCTGCCGGGAACTGCCGTCCTTACCCCGCATCCGGGCGAAATGTCCGTACTGACTGGTATATCCAAGGAGGACATCCAGCAGCAGCGCGCCGGGATTGCGGCCCGCTTCGCGAAAGCGTGGGGGCATGTTGTAGTCCTGAAAGGAGCATTCACGGTAGTCGCTGCACCTCAGGGGCAAATTGCCATCATTCCGGTGGCATCCGCAGCGCTTGCCCGGGCAGGCAGCGGGGACGTGCTGGCCGGCATAATCGTGGGGCTGAGGGCTCAGGGCGTTGCGCCATATGATGCCGCGGTGGCTGGTGCGTGGATCCATGCCGAGGCGGGCCTGTATGCGGCAACGCGTCTTGGTAACACCGCATCGGTGCTGGCCGGCGATATCTTGGAGTCGGTTACGGAAGTGATTTCCGATCTGCCTGGCAGCTGACTTTCCGCCCATTGGCGCACTGTCTCACAAACGCGAGCCACTCCCGAGGATGTCGGGAGTGGCTCGCGTTTGCCGGCCCCTCTGGCGGGTTACTAGCTATTGAGAAACTCCTCCAGGGCGGCCTTGCTGATCCGATAAGACTTTCCGAGCTTACGGGCTTTCAGGGTCTTCTCCTGGATCGCTTGGAGAACATCCTCTTCAGAGACTTTTAGGATCCCGGCAGCCTCCGCGGGGCTCATGACATCCGGAGTCACTGCCGCCTTGGGGCCCGCGGGCTGTTGCATGGCACCTGATGTAGCCTGCTGCATGAGATTGCCGATGCCCATGCCGGCCCCGATGCCAGCGGTCAGACCTGCACCGCCGCTTGGATTCGAAGCCGCATCTCGCATTGCATCAGCCGCCTGCAGCTGGGTGTACGTGGCCATATCGAGCATACCCATCTGTCGCAGCTCCTCGGCCGACTTGTCCGAGGGCTTGAGGTTGCCCACATAGAAGGTCTTGAGGGTCAGACCGAGGGCTTCGAAGTCGTCCTGCGCTTTTGCCCGGACCCCGGCGCCGATCTCCTCAGTCAAGGCTATCATCTCGGGCACTGTGTGCTTGGCACCGCTCTCGCCCAGCATGTCCTGCAGCTTCGAGAGCAGCATCGTCCGGAGCCGTTCTTCGATTTCTGTCGTCTCGTACGTGCCGCGCGTACCGACGATCTGGGTCACGAACTGCTGTGGATCACGTACCTGGAATGAGTACGTGCCAAATCCCTGCAACAGCGCCACTCCCAGACCCATTCCTGGGTTGCGGACGATTATGGGCTGCGGCGTGCCCCACTTCCTGTTGGGGAATTCCCTCCGGGAGACGAAATACACTTCTGCAGGAAATGGCGTGCGGTCATTGAAGGCTTTGCCTATGAGGTCTATCAGCAGCGGGATATTGGCTGTGGCGATAGTGTGTCGGCCCGGTCCGATAACGTCCAGTGCATTGCCGTCGCGGAAGAAAACCGCGGACTGACTCTCCCGCACGATGACCTGCGACCCGATCCGGAAGTCGCCGATGCCGGTCTCGGGAAACCGATGGACGATCTCTTCCTTCATCTCATTCGGGTATTCGATGACATCGAAGATTCTAGCCATGGCAACGATTCTCCTTTGTAGTCAACCCCATGCCATTATAGCTGATGCATCGGGGTCATACAAGCTCTTCCTCCGTTGGAGTCTACGAAGCGAGCAGCCGTCCGTCGCCGCCCACTGGAACCCATTCGTGCCCTTCATGTCCGGCGGCGGCCTTGGGCCTCCGCCGCGGCAGTACGCATGCTGGTGCCAGTGCCTAGATCGCGCACCATCAGTACCTCCGCCAGGATACTCACTGCGATCTCCTCAGGGGTTTCTGCCTGCAGCTCTAGGCCCATGGGTGAATGGACTCGTGCGACCTGCGTCGACGTGATGCCGCGGGCTTCCAAGTCCTTGACCGTTGTCGCCCACCGGCGCTTCGAACCGATCACTCCGATATAGGCCGCCGGTGTGTCCAGGAGCGCAGGCAACCCTGCAGCGTCAACAGAAGAGCCCCTTGTTGTCAGGACAAGGTAAGTGCGCGGGTCGATCTTGAGCCTCTCCGGAAGCTCCTCCATGGCGCAAACATGGAACGCGTCCGCATCTGGAATTGTCTCTATGTTGCAGAACTCAGCACGATCGTCCGACACGACCACGCGGAATTGCAGCCATTTGGCGAGATGTGCCACAGCCTTTCCCACATGACCGGCTCCGATGACGACGATGGTAGGCGATGGCAGGAGCGGTTCCACAAAAACCTCCACTTGGCCGCCGCACACTCCGGGATCCCCCCTGTTGGGATCCGCAAGGTTGTAGTGCAGGAGCCGTGGTTGTCCTTCGGCAAGGGCCATCCAGGCTTCATCCAGTACGCGATGTTCAAGGTCACCGCCACCGATTGTGCCGATGAAGTGCCCGTCGGGAAAAACAAGCATGCTGCTGCCCACATGGCGCGGCGTGGAGCCCTCACTCTTCACGACCGTGCAAAGCACGGCAGATTCATGGTTGCGCAGCACCTTGCCGGCCGCTTCGTGGATGTTGTCCATCTCGACTCTCGGGGCGATTGTATCCGATTCCGCTGCATGGCATTTCCCGATCGACCAGCGGCGCGGTTACGCGATTATCCGCTCGCTTCTGGCTCGGCCCCAAGGCAACCTTATGGCCCCCATTGCGCCTGCCAGTCTGGCTCGGGATTCTCAGTCAAACGTCTCATACTGTGACCATCAGCCCGCATGATGTAGAGGTCTGCCTGCCCGCCGTTTCGAAGCGTATTGAAGACGATATGTTGCCCATCGGGCGAATAGGCTGCGGCAGCATTGTTGCCCCCGTAGGTCAGCTGAGTCGTTTGTCTGGTAGCCAGGTCGAGCCTCAAGATCTCACGGGCCGCCGCCGGTCCGGCAAAGATCAGCAGGTCGGTCTGATCGGGCGACCAAGAGACGCTGCCCCCGATATCCTTGATGCCCCGCGACAGCCTCTCAGGGGGCGAGGAAAGGTTGTTTAGGTACAGCAAGAAGACTTCGTACGTAAATTGATTTTCGACGGACATGGTGAAGGCGAGTTTCAATCCATCCGGAGACCAGGCCACGCCCACCACGTCACCGATCGGAGCGTAGATCGGGTGCGGATCCTCGCCATCGTTGCCCATCATCCATATGGCCGCCGGGCCCCCCCCCGTTCGGTTTACGAACGCAACTTGCCGGCCGTCCGGCGAGAAGCTGGGGGAAAAAGCATTGCCGATATAGTCCGTGAGCCTCTTCAGTCGCGATATGCTTGAGCGTGCCCCTTCGATCACGGCGGGGGCAAGCCGGCAAAGGTCGAAGGCTTCGTACTGGTTGGCTGCGAAGACGATCTCCTTGCCGTTTGGCGAGATGGCGGGGTAGTAGCTGTTGGAACTCCCGGCTGTGAGCTGCTCGTAGCCGGATCCATCCGCGTGGACCATGCAGATTTGGTTGATTTCAGCCCGGGTGCACGTGAAGACTATGCGGCCACCGTGCACGTCGGTCGGCTTCGGCAGAATGGTAGGGGCTGCTTTCGCCATGGGGAGGCTGACATTTGCGGGACTAATGATCGTAGGCGGTGTGGAGGGCGTCACCAATCCGAAGAGCGCCAGCAGAGCAGCTATGAGAAGAAGGCTGGGGGGTAGGCGCGGCCTGCGGTGGTGCGGCCGTCCAAACAACCTTGCCTGCCCTCTCGCAGGTCCGGTCGGCATTCAGGGCGTCCCAAGGGCCGCGGCGGCTACCTGAATGAAGGCCATCAGTTCACGAGTGCACCCCGAGCCGGTGCCGCGCAGTACCCCTCAAGGTCGGATGCGCCTTGCTGCCGCGTGGCCTGGTTCAGTTGCGCCTTTCTGCCCGTCGAGCCGGCGCAAAGCCACGAGCAATCCGAATACCACTGCCAACAGGACAGTCACGCTGAGCCAAAGTGGAAATCCGAGTCCGGTCCCAAGCGTCCACGGCGAGCGCCCCGACTTCGCCAGTTGCCAGACCTGAGGCAATCCGTAGTCGTACAACAACGAGAATCCGCGGAATGGTGCACCGGCAACGAAAAAGCCGCCGCGGTCGGGTTTGAACTCGAGGCGCGTGTATTGGATCTGCCCAAGTAGCGGAATCAGCATGTTCGCGGCTGACACCAAGCCCAGCGTCGCCTGGGGCCACAGAAGAGCACCGGGAAGCATTGCCAACGGCACAACGAAGAATGGCAGAGCGGGTATCAAGAGTCGGGGTCCGAATGTACTTCCGCCGTGCCAGAGATAGGAGGCCGCGTTCATGGCGAATACCACGCCAATTGCATACATCGACAGCAATGATTCCGCCCTCCACCGGCGGGCCCATAATGCAATCACGTAGCCCACAGGTGCAAGCAGAAGCACCGGTGAGAGCCAGACGAGACCGAATTTCGGATCAAAGCTGATATGGTAGCTGGCACCGACCGCCGGAAGGCGAATGCCCATGATCCCAAGCCCCATGATCTCCTGGAACCTTTCCTCCACCTCGTACGCGTAGCCAAAAGCCAACGGCCTTCCGTAGACCGCCGTGTTGTAGGAAGCGAGAACAATGAGGGGGATGATTAGGCCGACTACTGCTGGCCATGCAGCGCGCACCTTGGCCGGCGTGCCGAGCGCGCTGAGGACATGAAGGGCATAGACGGCAAGCCCTACGATTACAACGGCCGAGGTGAAGTCGCTCACGAATGCCATGCTCACGCTGATGCCCACCCAAAACCACACTTTCCGCGAGCCTCTTGCCTCAGCATACTTGGCGCCGAACAGGAGGGCGAAGGCCAGAATGAGGAATGCCGCGGCCGGCAGGTGACCATAGAACACGGCGCTGTAAGGCCACAACATCGTACCAAATGCCACCGCAAGAGTCGGGAGCGCGGCCTTCCAGGGGCGCGAGACGATGCAGAGTGCCACTAAGTACATGGACAGGCCGCTCAGCGTGAACATAACCCCCATGACCCCAGTGGTCAGTACGTGCTTCACTGCAGCGCCGCTGACGGCCACTCCGAGTGCATTGGTGACGTGGAAGAGCACGAAGTAAATCGGCACGCCCATCAGGGATGCGCCGATTGCCTTGTCAGAATAATAGTGTCCGTCGTAGTAGGCCTTGTCCCCTGTCGCCCAGCCCGGTGCATCGTGGTACGCATCGATCTCAAGTCTGCCCTGTTCGACGATGGCCCTCGTGAGGTCCAGTCGTGAATTCCCGTTCCACTCCGGATCCTGATAGAAGTACGCGCTGCCAAAGAAAAGGATGATGCCAAGTAGCCAGGCCGAACGCCGGATTGTTGGCGACTCACCGATGGCCTTCATTCGGAGGGGCGCAAGGAGCGCAGCGCCATCCATATCTTTTCCGGCGTGATCGGCAGTATGTCCAGGTCCGCACCGACCGCGTCGAGAACGGCATTGCCAACTGCAGGTGCGACTCCGTCCATTGGTATTTCGGCGACCGCCTTCACCCCGAAGGGATGCGTCGGCTCAAAGGTTTCCACGAAGATAGTGGTCAACTCCGGCATCTCATTGGCGCGCATGATGTGATAACGATCAAGATCGCGCTCGAGGGCGGTGCCTACTTCGTCGTGGCGCATCTCTTCGCAGATTGCGTAGCCTAATGCCTGCGTCATGCCGCCCTCAATCTGACCGGACGCTGTCAAAGGATTGACGATGACCCCCGAGTCGACCGCCATCACGAGCCGGTCAACCAGGACCTGGCCGGTCCCCGTGTCGACGGTCACTTCCGCGAATTGCGCGGCGAAGGGGGGTGGGGATGACGGCGACACGTGCGACCCCATTCCCATGATCTGCTCTTGATCCGCACGGTGCAGTGTGTCCAGTGCTATTTCTGCAAGGGCGATCGAGCGCCCGTCCGGCGCGGTTGCCTTTCGCTCCGACAACCGGATCAAGGTCGGGTCCGCCACGCCCAGCATGCGGGCCGCGCGAATGCGAATCCGGTTTGCAGCTTGCTCGGCGGCCTTGACCGCTGCCGCGCCTGATATATAGGTCGTCGACGAGGCATACGCACCCTTATCGAACGGCGTGAAGTCCGTGTCTGAAGAGTAGGTGATGATATCCTCGAGAGGAACGCCCAGAACTTCGGCGACCATTTGAGAGATGACCGTGTCTGAACCAGTGCCCAGATCCGTCGCGCCTAGGAGGAGATTGAACGACCCATCGTCGTTCATCTTGACGGATGCAGCTCCCATGTCAAGGTATGGAATGGCGGTTCCCTGCATGGCCAGCGCAACCCCTATGCCTTTTCGGAGCAGTGAACTGCCCGCGCGATGGCCGCCTGGTACCGCCCGCGGGATCCTTTGGGACGTGGCTCCGGAGCGCCACCTGGCATTGCCATACTTGCTGTCCCAATCAATGGCCGCCTTGCCTTGTTGGACGCACTCCTCAAGGCCTACGGTGTTGACGATCTCTGGACGCGGCTCGCGGCCTTCGTTCCAAGCCGTGGAAAATGGATGGTACTCGCCAGCGCGAAGCGCATTCTTTAGGCGAAACTCGATCGGATCCGCCTTGAGCGCCCTTGCGATTTTCTCCATGTGCCGTTCGACCGGCCAGTATCCCTGCGGGGCGCCGTATCCGCGAAAAGCACCGGCGGGCGGAGTATTCGTGTAGACAACATCTGCGTAGAACCGGATGTTGGGGGCTTTTCTGTACTCGCCGTCGCCCACATACAGGGCCATTGACTTGTGCCCAGTATTGCCTGTAACAGTGAGTGCATGGCATCCATACGCGCCCGTGTCCGACAATGCATACATCTCGTTGGCCGTAATCGTGCCGTCGCGTTTCACGCCGGTCTTCATCTTGATACGCATCGGGTGCCGCGAGCGCGACGCCGTGAACTCCTCTTCCCGGGTGTACGCGAGCATGACCGGCCGGCGCGTCGCGATTGTGAGGTGAGCGGCGACATCCTCTATTAGTACTTCCTGCTTTCCACCGAAGCCGCCCCCGATTCGGGGCTTGATGACCCGGATACGCCTAACCGGAAGTCCGAGCACAGGTGCCAGGATCCTGCGCACATGGAAAGGCACCTGGGTCGATGTCCGAATCACAAGCCGATCGTCCTCATCCCAGTACGTGACGACGACGTGAGGCTCAATGGCGACTTGCTGAACTTTCGGGACCTCGTACTCGGCCTCGAAGATCTCGTCAGCCTGGTTGAAGCCCCTTTCAACATCACCAATATCGATGCGTATCTTTGCTGCCAGGTTCGTCGACGCGTCCGAATCGGCAAAGTCCACGTACTCGGTTTCATCGTGTATCTTGGGGCTCGAGATCTTCATCGAATCCGCCGGGTCCAACACGGCGGGCAGAATCTCGAAATCAACTTTGATAAGCGAGAGAGCTTGCTCGGCGATTTTCGCAGACTCGGCGGCGACGAAAGCCACTCGATCTCCGACGAAACGAACTTTCTTGTCCAGGGAGAATGTATCCAGGGGGCCGGGAATGGGATCCGACTGTCCGGCCGTCGACCAGACGACCCGCGGGATGTCCTTCCAGGTCAATACCGCGGCAACACCGGGCAGTGCGCTCGCTTCCCTGACATCGATGTTCCGGATGAGGGCGTGCGCATGAGGGCTATGTAGCACCTTGGCGATCAGCATGCCCTGTTTTTCAATATCGGCGGTGAAGGCGGGCTTGCCTTGAGCAAGCTTCGTCGCATCCAGCTTCTTCTCAGGTTTGCCGACCACTTTCCAGGCCTGAGTCTCCGGCGCAAGTACGACCTTTGGCCGCATGAGAGTACTGATTGGGGCAGCGGACGGTGCGTCGTATGCGGCCGGAGTGCCGGGGGTCCCCTCGGCCCAGCCTCCCAGGTCCCAGTTGACGCCATCGTCAGGGACTGCCCCGTCGCCGCGCAGTGCGGCGGCGGCCCGGAGAATCGCCTGCACCGGCTTCAGATAGCCAGTGCACCGACACAGCACGCCGGAGATCGCCTCCCGAACCTGGTCCTCCGTCGGGCTGGTGTCGCGTTCCAGGAGGCTTCTGGCGGCCAGAATCTGGGCTGGCGTACAGTAGCCGCACTGTATGGCTCCGTTGGCAATGAACGCTTGCTGAAGGGCGTGCAATCCATCCGTCAGCCTCCAGCCCTGCTGTGGATGCTCCCCCAGGGCCTCGATGGTGGCAATTCGATGGCCCTGCGCCTGGGCGGCCAGCATCGAGGCGGAGTTGACTGGCCTTCCATCGAGCAGCACGGTGTCGGCGCCGGTGAGGCCATGCTCATCCCCGAATTTCACCCCGTGGAAGCCAAGCCTTCTAATGACCTCAAACAAGGATTCTGACGGGGAAGAATCTGCGGTGTGATCGTCGCCGTTAATGACAAGCGTGAGTCTCATTGTTCTCCGATGACTGCGGAGCCCAGGGACGTGTCGTGGCTCACAGACATTGCACGGTGAATTGTATCAAATCGCGCGGACGTCCGGTCTGGAGTGAGCGCCGATCGAGAACACGCGAGACGCCCATCTGCGGAAAGCCACGGCTTGTCGCGGCCAGGCCGCCCTCCAAGCGACGGTTGCGTAGTGCGCCCGGCCGGGAGCGGGGATCGGCAGTCAGTAAATTCCAGTGGCGCCCCGAAGGATACTATAATGGCCGGACAATGAGCGTCAAGCGCTTTACGCTCGCAGAGGCCAATTCTGTGCTCAATATCATACGCCCGGTGGTCGCGGAGATCCAGTCGATTCGTGAGCGTATCCTCGCACGCCAACCTGAACTCTGGCTCGCAATGGAGCGCGCCGGCGGCAACGGCGGGAGCGCCGAGCTAAGTCGACTGGCACATGAGTTTGACCGTCTTGACAGCCTCGCCCACGAGATCGTGGATACGGGCGCGGAGATCAAGGACCTTGGCATTGGCCTGATCGACTTCCGGGCCTTGCGTGATGATCAGGAGGTCTACCTGTGCTGGAAGTACGGCGAGGAAGACATCCGCTACTGGCACGAGATCGGGGCAGGAGTCGCGGGTCGGCGGCCAATTGAGCTGTTCTGATCGCGGCCGGGGCCGGCTCGGGCCATCCAATCGGCTGCCTCGGCAGGTTGAGCGCCGAACGCGACGAAGCAGGGCCATGTCATCGACACGCATGCATAGAGAAGGAACTCTATTCGCCTTGGCGGCCTATCTTATCTGGGGCCTATTCCCCATCTACTGGAAGCAACTGAACGGAGTGCCGGCGCTGCAGCTGGTAGGGCACCGGATCGTGTGGTCGTTCGTCCTGCTGGCCACAGTTGTGCTTCTGGGCGGCCAGGGGAAGGCCCTGCTTGCGGCCGTGGATCGACATGCCGCTCGCACGTACGCGTTCGCCGCACTGCTCATTAGCGTCAACTGGTTCGCTTACGTGTGGGCCGTGACCCATGGATTGATCGTGGATGCCAGCCTGGGCTACTACATCAATCCGCTATTCAGCGTGCTGCTTGGGGTCGTCGTATTCCGAGAGCGCCTGCGTCCGTTGCAGTGGCTGCCGATCGCGATTGCCGCCGCCGGCGTCGCGTATCTGACATTGACCCTGGGCTCGTTTCCTTGGCTCGCCTTGCTCCTGGCGGTGACTTTCGGTCTGTACGGCGCAGTCAAGAAAGCCGCGCCGTTGGGGTCATTGTTTGGCCTGACCACCGAGACGGCCGTGCTATTCATCCCGGCCGTCGGCTACCTGTTCTTCTGCGAGGCGGCGGGCCACGGCGCGTTCCTTCACAGTTCGCCGAAAGAGAACCTCATGATGGCTGGAGGCGGTCTTGTCACCGCGGTGCCCCTCCTCCTCTTCGCCGCCGCGGCCTCACGTGTGCCGATGACCACAATCGGCATCCTGCAATACATGACTCCGACCATGCAATTCCTGCTTGGCGTCATCGTCTATCGCGAGGCCTTTCCCGCTGCCCGGCTCATCGGCTTCGGCCTTGTTTGGACCGCCTTGGGGGTATTCTGGTTTGAAGGCCTCCATTCCCGACGAACCCTGGTGCGCGCTGCTCACCCCCACAGGGCCGATCCGTAGTCACTCCGCCCCTGCAGCAACCTTCCATTGCCCTGCAGGTTTTCTTCACCGCTGTCTCATGGGTTGCGATCGCATCGGCGCGGGTCGATGCTTGATCGGCGGGTACTCATCAAGCGAGCCCTCAGGAGCGGCCGCGAACGCGATCGCGAAACACGGGTGAGGCACGTAGCCTCCGCGCCGACTGGCCGTGGCGGCCGAGGTTCTGTACATCGTGGCTTATAATCTTCCACCGAGAAGAGGAGCTTGGAGTGAGCAAGAAACCTTCCACGATCGCCATTCTGACTGGAGGTGGTGACGTCCCCGGTCTTAATCCCGCTATCCGGGCTGTAACATTTCGGGCTCTGCATGAAGGCCATCGCGTGATCGGGGTGCGCCGAGGCTGGGCGGGGCTCGTCGACATGGTTCGTGACGATCAGGCAGACAATAGCCAGAACTACCAGATCCTCACGGAGGAGATCGTCGATCGCGCCGGCCGCACCGGCGGAACGTTCCTGCACACATCGCGGACCAATCCCAGCAAGGTGGAGGCGGCCGATGTTCCGGACCACCTCAAGGATCAGTTCAAGGGCGGATCGAACGACCTGACGCCCGAAGTGCTGAAGAACCTGGATTTTCTCGGCGTCGACTACCTCATTCCCATCGGCGGTGACGACACCCTCAGCTACGGCGTCCGGCTTCATCGGGAAGGCTTTCGCGTCGTGGCGATTCCAAAGACGATGGACAACGACGTGCCAGGCACTGACTACTGTATTGGTTTCAGCACGTGTGTAACGCGAACCATTGCGCTGACGAACGATTTGCGCACTATTGCGGGCTCGCACGAGCGTTTTGTGGTGCTGGAGGTTCTAGGCCGCTACGCGGGCTTCACAGCCCTGCTTCCAACCATGGCGGGGGCGGCGCATCGGTGCGTAATTCCTGAATACCGATTCAGCATAGACAGACTTGCGGAATTGATGAGCCTCGATCGCCAGCGTAATCCCAGCCATTACGCCATCGTACTTGTCTCGGAGGGTGCCACGTTTGGAGGGGGCGAAATGGTCTTTGAGGGTCACACCACGGATGCTTACGGCCACGCCAAACTCGGGGGCATAGGCGATCAGGTCGCTGCAGCCCTCAAGAATGCCTCGCCAAGATTCAACTCGGGCAAGACGGTCGACGTTCTTGACCAGAAACTCGGATACATGGTGCGCGGCGGTGATCCTGATGCCATGGACTCGATCGTTCCGATGGTTTACGGCAATCTGGCCCTGGATCTCTTGCTGAAAGGCCAACACGGCCGGCTGGTCGCCCTCCGCAACGGTCGCTATACGGATGTCCCGCTGGAAGTCGTGACGGCGACGAAGAAGGTGGTCAATGTGGATGAGTTTTATGACATCGAACGCTACCGGCCGAAATACGAGAACTTTGAGAACAAGCCGCAATTCATCATGACGAGTGAGGGTTAGGCCTCCGGAACCGCGCTGGCGACCTACGGCGCGGCTGCTGGGATTCTGGAACGTCCTCTCAAGAAGCCTGCGGCCCCGCAATTTGCGGGGCCGCAGGCTTCAGGTGTGGCGGGCGGAGGCGGGCCGCCGAAGTTCCGGGCCTAGCAGGTCGAGCACGTTCCTGGTTGCAACTGGAACCGCGGCGGCGATACGTGGGCTGAGTTCCTCAGAGAAATCGTGGCAATTGCGGGCTTCGATCGCCACGATGTCAACCCTTTCCGGAATCGGGGCGCCCAAGGCCTTGGCCGCCTGCAATGCAGTGCTCAAGGATGC